>JACCDR011429733.1_pt1 | contig 72381 bp, 58 predicted proteins | sample 7446431 | NCBI WGS metagenome assembly JACCDR01 (sample SAMN15323443, study PRJNA562643) | freshwater metagenome | isolation source: river surface water | place: USA:Blue River Watershed | collected 2017-08-17 | reverse complement strand
TGGGGTGTCGCACGTTTTCTCAGATTCCACACCCACAACAGCAATAGAAACAGTACCAAACACGACAAAGCCTCATAGAGTTGTGCCGGATGGCGGGGCAGAAGGGGGTATTTTCCTTGCAAAAATTCTACATCCTGCATAAACCGAAACGCCCAAGGTACATCAGTCGGCTTACCTAAAATCTCGGAGTTCATCAGGTTTCCCAAACGTATAAATCCTGCACACGTAATGGTCATCGCCACTCTGTCAGCAATTTCTAGAAAATTTTCCTTGTATTTACGTGAAAACAGGTAAAGCCCGGTAAAGATACCAATGCCAGCTCCATGACTGGCCAGTCCGGCATAGGGTGGAATGAGCATGTCCCAGAAAAATTTGCCAGGATCAGAGAGTAGCAACGGATATTCATAAAAGAAATAATGCCCCAGACGAGCCCCTACAACAATAGCAACTATCATATATAGCAACAAGGTATCTACCAGTTCCTTTGGACGGTTTTCTTTCTTAAACACATAGCTCAACACCCAATAGCCACACAAAAAAGCCAGTACAAAAGACAACGAATACCAACGTAATTCAAAGCTGCCAATTTTAAAAATCTCAGGTTTGACGTTCCAATCAATAAATAAAAAATTCATCTGGGGAAGTGGGGAAATAAACAATATAAATACACTTAGTCGCAAAATAGCCACTTGATACACATTTTTCTTACTGCCATTTTTGACTAGGTAAAGCTAAAGAGAAAGATTAAGGAAATAAAGTAAGAAGTGAAAAAAGACAGATGACACACAAACAACCCATCAGGTACAGCTATCTTTACAGCTTTTGACACTGTGTGCTACTGACTGGTTGTACTCAACTCTCTGGCTAATTTTCCCTGCCCTGTCCGCAGGCTGGCTATAATCCTACAGGTCAGGGTTCAGACACAATAATCCTACAAAATCTTTTGCCCAGAAAATTGGAAAGGTGAAAAAAATATTTTTACTTTGCAATTCAAAGTACTTTAAAATACAACTATTATTTTTTATATGACTGAATCACTGCTGAAAAAACCCATTCATGTATTAGTACTACTTTCGGGTATTTGCTGTCTATTGTTGCTGTATCGTTTGCATGTGGCAGGTACGCTAGAATACCTATTTATGTCCTGGAATCTTTTTCTAGCCTGGGTTCCGCTGCTCATCATGCGGCATCTGCAAACCATCTCTGCCGACCGTTGGCACAAACGCCTATGGATAGGTTTCTGTTTGCTTGGTTGGCTGTTATTTCTTCCCAACGCCCCCTACATTATCACGGATCTGATTCACTTGCGGTACAGGCAGGGAGTGCCGCTTTGGTACGATTCACTGATGGTCTTTTCCTTTGCCTCCACGGGCTTGTACACAGGCATGTATTCTATTTTACTGGCACACAGGCTTTTGGAACAACACCTGAAGCTTCGTTGGAGCTGGATGTTGTTGGCTCCCGTACTTGGCCTGACTGGATTTGGGATATATCTTGGTCGGTTTAGTCGTTGGAATAGTTGGGATTTGCTTACCAGACCGCACCTACTGGCATCTGATATATTTCACCAGCTCTTAAACCCTACTGCGATCAAGCTTACCTTCGCTTTTACGGTTGTACTTACACTGTTTTATTTGCTTTTTGTCAGTTTTATTCAATTGTCTGCCTATGAGTCTTCTTCACAACGCCGTTTGTAGTATCCAAAAAACCTGGCGAAGTTTCGGGTATGCATGGAACGGAATAGTGCTGGTTGTGGTACACGAAAACAATACCCGCATCCACATGCTGGCCACCGTAGCAGTAGTAGCCGCAGGTTTCTTCTTCGAGCTGACGTACCTCGAATGGACAATGATTGTTACGCAGATCAGTCTGGTGTGGGGTGCAGAGGCATTTAATACAGCCATTGAAAAGGTAGTGGACTTTATTTCGCCAGAATTTCATCCAAAAGCCGGTGAGATCAAAGATATAGCCGCAGGAGCTGTGGTATTTATTGGCATCGGAGCTGCCACAACGGGTCTTATTATCTTTATCCGAAAACTTCTGCCCCTGCTCTGACACATCGAAAGTTCTTTCAAAAAAAGGTTTGTTTGGTTTAAAAGTGGTATTCATCCAGCAATTTGTCGGACTAATCGAATAAATTTCCCTTTACCTGCCATGTGCCGTATATATGATTGATACTGCGAACAAATGTTTCACTTTAATCAACTATAACTATGAAACCAGCTTTTTTAGAAATCCAAGAATCTCCAGTTTCTACTTTTATTTCATCAGCTACTACTGTAGCTAGCACACAAGAAATAGCCCGACTGATGTCTCGCATCAAGGAACTGGAAAAAATGACAGGCAATATGTTTGAAGAACATCTGAAACTAGTAGGCGAAAAAGAACAATTGCAACAGGAAAATAAGAGCCTAAAACATGAAGTAAGCCGACTGGAAAAAATGACAGAAAGCATGTTTGACGAATACGCCAATCTTTGTAGCCTAAACCCGAAATAAGCAATACACTCATAACTGACATCTATAGCCACCTTGAACAATTCATAAATCTATTCATAGCTACGTTATCCATAGCCCCTTTTAAGAATCCATAGTTTAAGTTAATGTTATCCATAGCCTCTTATAAAGCCAAGCCTGTCCCCTTTCGTGACAGGCTTGCTTTGATTAGTAGGGTTCAAGGTTCTGATACTGTCACAGCCAGGCTACTTTTACAAAAAACAATTCCGTAGCTACTTTTACGTTGGCAGCCGTTGGTGCCTCGGCCAGCTTCATTTGTTTCCAGGCTGTGGTTGGATACAAAAATGCAGGTTTCTGTCCATCTAACCCCACTTTCACAGGCATGGCAAACTCCTTCACATCGACTTTCCAGCGGTACAACAGCGTATTTCCAGAAGCTTTTAGCTCCAGTGTCGGAATGTCTTTGTAGTGCAGGTACTGGTTAAAGAGTGGCGTTAGATTTTTGCCAGACTTTTTATTAAAAAAAGCCACAGTTTGTTGATTATCAACAACTTGATATTTAAATGTGGTGTAATAATCTTTAATCAGTTTCCACCATTGGGTATCATTGGCCAGCACATTTCGTAAGGTATTTAAAAACAAAGCTCCTTTGAAATACATGTCCTTAGAACCCTCTTTGTGTACCTGATACGGTCCGATGATAGGTTTATCATTGGCCACCTTTTTCTGATAGCCATTGATGTATTTCAAGGCCTTATCGTAGCCAAACAGGCATTCTACATACACAGCTTCAGCATAGGTTGTAAAACCTTCATGCAGCCACATATCGGCAATATCTTTAGAGGTGATGCTATTACCAAACCACTCATGTCCACTTTCATGGATAATGATAAAGTCAAACAATAGACTCACGCCTACGCCTGTCCAGTCACGGCGACGGTAGCCGTTTTCATAGTAATTGCCATAGCCAACGGCACTCTGGTGTTCCATGCCAGAATGCATCGTTTCGATCAGTTTATAGCCGTCCCGTTTGAAGGGATATTCGCCAAAATATTTCTCAAAACAACTCAGCATCGGTTTTACCTGTGCAAACTGTTTTTTGGCTTTCTCCAGATTGTATGGCAACACATAGTAATTGAGTGGCATGCCATTATAGGTATCACTAAAATGTACATAGTTGCCAATATTCAACGCCACACAATAGTTATTGATCGGGTAGCTCACAAACCAATCGTACCGGGTATAGCCATTGCCGATATCAGTTTTGCCCCGAAACTGCCCGTTAGAAACATTCATCAGCCCACTAGGAACGGCAATACTAATGAGCATACTGTCAGGTTCTTCGGTCTGGTGGTCTTTGTTAGGCCACCACACACTAGCTCCTATTCCCTGGCATGTGGTATTAATCCATGCTTTTCCCTCCGCATCATGGCTCCAGGTAAATCCGCCCGACCACGGTGGACTAGCAGCTTCATGAGGCACACCAGAATAGTAAAAATCAATGGTTTGTACAGAATTTCCAGGAAGTTTGGCAGGAAAGTTAATAAACACGGCATTGCTGTCACGACTGTATGTGAGTTCCTTTCCGCCATAAACAATTTTATCTACTTTGAGATTGGCAAAAAGGTCTACCTGCATCCGTACAAAAGGTTTCACTACTTTAAACTGAATGGTATTTTTTCCGGACACAGACCGTTGGGTAGTATCTATACGAATGTCCAGGTGGTAGTACGTTACATCATAGCAACTCCGGGCGGGTGTGAGCATGCCTCGTAGGGTATCTGCATGGGTAAATTTGGTTTTCTGTGCCGCTACGCCACTATACAGGCACAGAACAACCATGAGTAAAACAATTTTTTTCACAAATTTTAAGGTCTTGGTTTGTGGATGATACATTAGGATTGAAGGTATACATTTCTCTACCTCCTATCCGCCCACAAGATAGAAAAACTTGCCAAGTTCTGCCTGTATTATCTCTAGTTTAAGAAAAGATAATCTCTTCTACGAAAACATTTTCATAAGTATCCTGATAATCAACAAGATTTAGTCGTACCATAAAATGGTTCTAAATAAGCAACTCCACAAAAAGGTAAACTTCTCTTAAAATTGAAATCACACCCTTGCCCTACCTTCGCAGCAGAGGAACAAACCTCTTACAACCTAATTTTGTAAGCCATGTATACCAACAACCGTATGAAACTTCTGGGAGTAGCTCTAGCAGCCACTTCCATGATCATGAGTTGTAGTTCGGATGACACGCCAGCTTCGCGTGTCGAAATCAAAGACTACTCAACCAACCCTGCTTTAGCAAAAACACTTCCAGGATTTGAGGGTATCAAAATCAATACACTCATCAGTTCTGATGATAAATTAACCGACTCACCTTCGTTTGTGTTCGGTGGCCAGCCAGACGGAGCTGCTTTGATGAAAGATCCCAACAGCAATGGATTTATTCTGATCAACAACCACGAAATTATGCGTTCTGTCTCTCGTGTGTACTTAGATGAGACCTTCAAGCCTGTCAAAGGTGAGTACATTGTGAACGGAGAGGGTGGACTTTGGCGACTCTGCTCAGCTACACTAGCCACACCAGAGGAACATGGTTTTGGCCCTCTGTTTCTGACTGCGGGTGAGAGTGGTCCAGAATCTATGATTCATACCATCAATCCACTGGGTCTCGCTGACCCAGCCAATAGCACCCGTACCAAACCAGCCTTAGGAAAAGCCAACATGGAAAATGGTGTTCCACTGCCCAAAGATGCATTCCCTGGAAAAACAGTGATCGTTATTGGTGAAGACAATTCTGATGGTCAAGCAATTGTGTATATTTCTAATACAGTAGGTGACCTGGATAATGGTCTGCTGTACTTCCTGCGCCGTACCAACTTGGATCCTGTCGAAACCAATATGACCAAAGGACAGGTATATGACGTGGAACTAGTACCTGTATATGCCACCAATGCTGAAGTAAAAGCAGCCAAAGGCACTGAAATTGCAGCCAAATCAGTGGAGAAAAACGCCATTCAGTTTGCCCGTATGGAAGATGTAGACTACCGCAAAGGTGGTGGAGCTGCCGGTCGTGAGATTTACTTTACAGCTACTGGTGTTAGTTCAGATAGAAAAAATCCTGTAATAGGTAAAACTATGTGGGGACGTATATACAAATTTACGATGGATGCCACAGACCTACTCAAAGGCAAACTGGAAGTAGTCGTAGATGGTGCTGACAATCCAGGCAACAGCATTGTAAACCCAGACAACATTTGTGTAACAAACAATTATGTGTATATCCAAGAAGATGGAGACTCTTTTTATGATGATAATAAACATGATGGTCGGGTGTGGCAGTACAGCATTGCCAGCAAAGAACTGAAAGCTATGATTGAAATGGATCACCGCCGTACGGATGCTACATTTAATGGCAAGTATAACCCGTTAAATGAAACCAGACTAAGCTCATGGGAATATGGGGCCATGTATGACATCTCAAACTTGGTAGGCATTCCGAATACATTTTTGCTCAATCTGCACCCACATACTTGGCGTGACATGAAATACAACAATGCCGATGGTAGTACGGTTACCAAAAGTGCCAATATTACCGATCCAAGCACAAATGGCTTTACCGAAGGTGGGCAAGTACTCATCCTGAGTGGCGTACCTCGGTAACGACTCTCTGGTTGTCCTTTGGAAAGGCTATTCTTACCCATCCTGTGCATCAAGGATTGAAAAATAGTTGGTTTGACAAACCCAACCTTTGACAAAGTTCAAAACCTTGCCAAAGGTTGGGTTTCATTCGATACTAGGCATTTTGCCCTACATTTTATGTAATTCCTCCATGAAACTACTTCTACTCTTTCTGGTTCTGATAAGCCTGTATGCCTGTGTATCTCCCCAACAGTCTCCTCTCTCTCGTACCGCAGTGATCCATCAGTCGGTTTCAGAAGAAATAGATTCGCTGCACACTTTTCTTACCCACGTATTGTTGCCCCTAGCCCAACAAAGTTCCTCCACTGATTCTCTCCAAGAAGCCTTTCTGCACGGCCGCCGCCAGTATAAAAAGATTGAACATTGGATGGAGTATTTCATGCCTACTACTTCACGGCTAGTCAATGGAGCACCATTGAATGAGATAGAATTAGCTGAAAGTCAATCGTTTGAACCTGGCGGATTTCAGGTACTGGAAGAAGTTTTATTTCCAGCCTGGGACGAAACCAACCGCGAAACCCTCGTATTGGAGGTACACAAGCTTTGCCGGGAAGTAAAACGATATCAGTTACTCTGGAAAGAAATGGGCATGACTGATGCACACGTATTTGATGCCACTCGTCTACAAGTATTTCGCATCATCACCCAAGGCATTACTGGATTTGATACGCCTGCCTCTGGCAGCAGTTTGGCCGAAACCGCCATTTCATTGGAAACCATCCAACGTCAGCTTCACTCGTATTATGACGAACAAACCGAAAACCCTACCACTTTTATCAACCTGAATCTGTTACTGGGAAGAGCCATTGGCTATTTACACAAAAACAACCAGTTTGACACTTTTGACCGACTGTATTTTATCCGTGAGTTTGCCAACCCCATTACGACCGAACTCTTAAACTGGCAACAGGAAAAACACATTGACTTTGTGCAAGACATACGTCCACTGCGAGCAGATGCCAAAACCTTGTTTGAAATAGATGCGTTTAATCCGAATTTCTACACCAACTATCCATCTGAACATGCCACAGCAGAGAAAATAGCCTTGGGCAAACGCCTGTTTTACGATCCAGTGCTGTCTGCTAACCGTCAACGTTCCTGTGCCTCCTGCCACCAACCCGACAAGGCATTTACAGACGGGCTGGCTAAAAATGTCTCTTTTCAGAAAAACAGTCCCATGAAAAGAAACACTCCTACCCTGATCAATGTAGCCTTTCAGAATGGTCATTTTTATGATCTCCGTACCCAAACCCTTGAAAGTCAGGTTAAAGATGTAGTAGAAAACTTGGATGAAATGCATGGAAACGTACCACAGTCCTGCCGCACCCTTCAGGTAGATGCTACCTATCTGGCTCTGTTTCGCAAAGCCTTTCCAGACATGGGCGACAGTATTCAACCTCAGCATCTCCAGAATGCACTGGCTAGCTACGAACGCAGCTTGGTCTCTTTCCAGTCACGCTTTGACCAGTACATGCGTGGCGATGATACGCAGATGAATATGGCTGAAAAACAAGGATTTAATCTATTTATGGGAAAAGCACGCTGCGGAACCTGTCATTTTATGCCCCTCTTCAACGGAACTGTACCACCTGGCTTTACCAAAACCGAATCAGAGGTACTGGGTGTGCCAGCCACTGCAACGAACAAAAAGCTAGACGCAGACCTAGGCCGATATGCTATAGCTCCGTTTCCGAGCTGGAAGCATGCCTTTAAAACTACTACACTTCGCAACGTAGCCCTGACAGCCCCATATATGCACAACGGAGTGTATCAGACATTAGAAGAAGTCATTGATTTTTATGAGGCAGGAGGAGGCAGCGGACTGGGGTTGTCAGTCCCTAATCAAACCCTTTCGCCAGAGAAGCTAAAGCTGAGTGTAATCGAAAAAAAGGCTCTGATAGCCTTTCTGCACACTTTAACCGACGTACCTGTAGAAAAACCACCTGTATCACCGCCTTCACTAGCAGTCCGATAGTTGTAAACAAACGTGTATCATTGGCTGTTTAACTCATCTCTTTACGGATTTCTTCCACAAACTCTTCAGAAACACCAATTCCAAAAGCAATCTGTTGAGTGGTTAAAAAACCCTCCTGAAGAAATCTTTGAACCATAGCTTTAATTTCTTGCTGTTTGGATTGCTCACCTTTCTGCAAACCCAATTGTTCACCCTTCTTATAGAGAAAATCTTCTTCAGGTTTAAAGTACTTCGTGATAGATTCCATAATCTGTTCAATAAATGGTTTGAGCTTACGCAAATTAGCCAATATTCGTAATTGTTCCAAGTATTTTTCCATCTCCAGTTGGCTACGTGAAGTTTCAGATAGTCTTCCAACCAATTTTTGTGCAACCAATTCAGGAGATTCTGAACCAAAGTTTCCCAAGACTGCAAAAACAATCTCATCTGGTTTGGAGGAAGACAGAAACAAATTATAGTCTATACGAGCCATCCAAATCAATTCAAACGCAAAATACAGTTTGTCTTCCTCAATAGTAGTAGCCATTTGTGGCTGTTGGTCTGACAGGAAAAATACATACTGCCGAATAGGAAGTGAATATTTTATCATACCAATTGGCTTCATGCTTGGCTTTCATGCGACCAAAATACAAAAAGTCCAGAAAATCAAAAAGCCCTCCATATGAATTTATGAAAGGCTTTTGACAAGTAAAATATATATGATTACCTATATTATATAGACGAGGGGCACGACTTATTTTATAGCTTCTTCCATAGCTGCACTCAGCTTCTGAGCCAATACAGCTTTTGGTACTACGCCTACCTGCTTATCTACCAACTGTCCATTTTTGAAGACCAGCAGTGTAGGTATATTACGGATGCCAAAACGATGAGGAATCTGTGCATTTTCCTGTACGTCCATTTTACCTACGATAGCTTTTCCTTCAAAATCGGCGGCAAGTTCTTCAATAGTCGGTCCGAGCATTTTACAAGGTCCGCACCATTCTGCCCAAAAATCTATCAGTACAGGTTGATCTCCAGAAATAATTTCGTCGAAGTTGGAATCGTTAATCTCGATGGCTTTTCCCATGTCTTAAAAATTTAAAAGTATATAACATTTGTTCGTGTAAAAACTACTTATACATAAGGTATTTCCGGTTTATAAAGTTCCTATCTGCCCAAAGACTTTTTAAGAAAATCATAACTTTTTTGTAGAAAATGGTATTTTCTTTGATTTTTTTTAATTTTTTGATTATATTTATTCTTTACCCCCTGAGTAACAGCCTAACTTCTTATTCTTTTCATATTTCTCTTACTTTAAATTTCTATGCCTATGGTTGTTCAGCAACTTTTAGACTCTAAACCAATCAATAATGTGTGGTATGTTCGTTCCGATGCGACCGTTTATGAAGCGTTAGAACTCATGAGTGAAAAAAATATTGGTGCTGTACTCGTCATTGATGACGAACGTATGGTGGGTATTTTTTCCGAACGCGACTATGCCCGTAAGGGTATTTTACATGGACGTACTTCTCAGCAAACCTACATTTACGAGGTTATGACCAAGAAAGTAGTCAGTGTTTCGCTTCAGCACAAGATAGAAGCATGTATGAAACTCATGTCAGAAGGACACTTCCGCCACCTACCTGTACTTCAGGGAGATCAGGTAGTAGGGGTGATTTCCATCAACGACATTCTGGCCGCTATTATTCGTGAGCAAAAAGCCCACATTTCTACGCTTGAAAGTTACATTACAGGCAATCCCTATTAATGTTTAGAGTAGAGACAGGGCATTCCCTGTCTCCTACCCTTCAATCATGTATAGGTTTCAGACCAAGTTTTGTTCCAGGGCTATCCGCACCAGTTCCACGGCATTTTTTACGCCTAGTCGCCGCATCATGCTTGCCCGCTGGTTATCTACGGTACGTACACTGAGTCCTAGTTTCTCGGCTATTTCACGGCTGTTGAGTCCGTCTACAATGTATTTGAGTACGATCCGTTCTTTTTTAGAAGGCTTATTCTTCTTGTCTTTTACCTTATCTTCCGAATGTTTGATTTTCTGGAGATAGGCTTCTACAATAATTCCTGACACAGTCTGGCTGAAGTATTTTTCGCCCCGTTGCACGGCACGCAGGGCATTGAGCATTTCTTCTTTGGTGGTATCTTTCAGGATATAACCAGAAGCACCCACCTCTACCGAACGCAGAATGTAATCTTCATTGTTATGCATCGAAAGTACCAGGCAACGGGTTTTAGAACCGCCCTGTACTACCTCATGAGTTACCTGAATGCCATTCAGAAAAGGCATAGCAATATCTACCATCAGTATATCGGGTGAGAGTTCACGTACTTTGCTCAAAGCTTCCATACCATTGGCGGCTTCGCCAATAATATGGATTTCATTAAACTCTTCCAGAATAGACCTGATTCCATTGCGGACAATGGTGTGATCATCGGCAAGTACTACTGTTATTTTTGTGGATGTCATTGGTTAAAAATAAGTGATTGAACGTTTATTGATGAATAGATGAATGACAACTGAAAAAATCATAGGTTCACAGGTTACATGCTGGCAAGTGACAGGTTTCATACACTTAACTATCAATAACTAACCTTTGACTTGGCAACTTTTCAACGTATGACTTGTCAACTTTTTAGCTCACTATTACCCAAAGGTACTTTTACACGAATATTGGTTCCTATACCTATTTCGGATGCAATCTTGGCTTCTCCGCTGATGAGTCGAGCCCGTTCCTGAATGTGGTGCAGGCCATGAAAGACACCATCTTTATGTGATTTCTGCTGATATCCGCTGTAATTAAATCCTACCCCTTCGTCAATAATAGTGAGCCAGACCTGCTTTTTCTTTACCGACAACTGCATCTGAATCTGATTGGTTTTGGCATATTTGATGGCATTATTCAACCCTTCCTGTGCAATGCGGTACAAGGCTATTTCGATTTCTTTGGGTAGGCGGTCATTGGTCATATTGCTGTCAAAGATCACTTGTATGCCTGTGCTGCTGGTCAGTTGAGATGAGAGCAGCCGCAAAGCAGAGGTAATGCCAAAATCATTCAATACTGCTGGCATCAGGTTAAAGGAAATGGTACGTACCTCAGCAATAGTCTGAGCCACGAGTTGTTTCAGCTCATCCATCAGTCTCTCTCCTTTGGGTGTCCACTGGGCCTGTCCGGTCATGTTTTCGATGCCCAGTTTCAGAGCCGTCAGCATCTGCCCTAGGTCGTCGTGTAAGTCACGGGCGAGCCGCTTACGTTCTTCTTCCTGTCCCTGAATCAGATAGCTCATCTTGGAACGTTGTTCTTCGAGCTGCTGGTGGTATTTCTGCCGAGTGGCTGTCAGAAGTTCTTCCCGTGTTTCTTCCAGCGACTGATTCAGAGCTTTCAGTTCTTCGTTCATTTCCAAGGTTTGCATACGGGCCTCAATCAGGGCGAGCACCGTCTGCCGAAGTTTCACTACAGCCGGGCGAAAGACCAGCAGTGCTTCTGCCATCAGTACCACTAGTGTAATGCCCAATAATCCTGCCTCTATTTGCCGAAGCCGATCTACTTTGGCTCTGGCTTCATATTCATATTGAGACACAATGGCATCCATTTGTTGTAAAAATGCCTTTTCATGTTGTAAAACCTCTTTTGCAGCTGCTTCTATGACAGCGGAATCCGAACGAGCAGACGAAGCCAGTACCTGATCGGCACTTTGCCGGATGGCACTAAATGAAGATTCCAGGGTATTGAACATTTGCTGTACCTTGGCACTGTTAGGTACCGAGACCTTCTTATCGTGCAGGTTGCCGCTTCGAAGCTCGTAATGGTACCTAGTCCAGGAATTCAGTATGCGGCGCAGATCGGCCAGATACTGGCTGGTATCTACCTTCTCCGAACGATCGGCAAGCACCAGTATATTTTTAGTAATAGCCTGACTCTGAAACCGTTGCCTACCTGCATAGTTAATAATCCAGGAATCATTTTCCTGATGATTCAGCGTTTGCTGAATCAGGAGTTGTCCCAGAATAGATAAAAAAGCAACAGCAGTTAGTGCCAGAATATACAAACGGGTAAACTTTCCGTAGATATTTTTATCCTGTATATGGTCTTTTACAAACATTCATTTTATATGGTTCAAACACGAATATACAAGGAATAAATCTTTTTTTTACAGAAACAACCATTAAAAATTACGGATTTATCCTTATATAAAAAACTTTATTTTACATATAATTTAAGTACAATTTACCAGTTTTCGTTTATTCCTTAGCACCTGTGGTTGCTTTTCCGCTGAATGTTCCGAAGATAGTGGGCAGTAAACCTTTGCACAAAACCTAGTCAAACATCTAATAATCAACAAATTAAAAGAACACATACTCCCAATAAAATTCATTAAGTTGTTGTTTGCATTCATTTAATGGAGGTAGAGAGGTAACATGGGTATGCTGGTATGTGCCTGTATTTTTTGCTACCTTGCAATATAAGTACTTTACTTTATTCGCAAACCATAAAAATCTTCCATGAAAAAACTATATCTGTTGGTATGCCTGCTAGGTCTGTGGAACGCAACTACAGCTCAATTTAAAGCCAAAAAACCACTCGACCATACCGTGTATGACCATTGGAAAAGTGTACAGGGTGATACACTTTCGCCAGACGGACGTTGGGCTGCGTACAGCATCAATCCGCAGGAAGGGGATGGAAATCTGATACTAACCTCTCTTGAAAGTCCACAACCTCTCTCCATTCCAAGAGGCACTAGGGTTTCCATTACTACCGACTCCCGCTTTGCTATTTTCTTGATTAAACCACCATTTGCGGCCGTGCGTCAGGCCCGAATAAAAAAAAAGAAACCAGAAGAAATGCCCAAAGACTCATTGGGTATAGTACGGCTAGGTAGCAGTGAAGTAGTAAAAATCCCGGCTGTTAAGTCGTTTGAAGTACCCAAAAAAGGGAATGGACAGATGATTGCCTATCTGGTTGAAAAATCTTTGCCAGACACAAGTAAGGCCATAAAAACACCTCTTTCTTCTCCCTCTATCGAAAATAATTCGAAACAATCTGCTTCGAAAAAAGAAGAAAACACCGAACTGATCCTTCGCAACCTGGCTACTGGTCAAGAATTTCATTTTCTCCGTGTAACAGAGTATGCATTCAGCAAAAATGGCCAAACACTCATTTTCACCACTACAGAAAAGCCCAAAGACACAGCCACCATTGCAGGAACGTACCTAGTCAATACCCAGACAGGTCAGAAAACCATGTTGCTGGCAGGAAAAGGAACCTACAAACAGGTGGCATTGGACGAAACTGGTAGTCAGGCTGCCTTTCTGGCTGATCGTGACACGACCAAAAACCGTCAACGGTTTTATCAGTTGTATTATTGGAATGAAAAACTAAAATCGGCTGTGGTAGAAGCAGATACGGCTACCACAGGAATGCCTACCCACTGGACTGTGAGCGAAAATAGTAGACCGTTTTTTAGCAAAGATGGTAAAAAATTATTTTTTGGTACCGCCCCCATTCAAGCTCCTGTAGACACCACGCTGTACGACTTTGAAATAGCAGAGGTAGATGTATGGAACTGGCAGGATGGGCAATTGCAGTCTGAACAACTCAAAAACAAGGACAAAGACCTGAAAAAAAGCTACTTGGCAGTGACCTTTCCAAGCGAAAAACAACCACACATGGTTCAACTGGCTACCGAACAGGTGCCCTATGTCAAACTGACCGACGAAAATAATAGCCCTGTAGCCATTGGATTTTCGGATCTTGCCTACCAACGTTTAAGCTCCTGGGAAGGTTTTCCACGCTCAGATGTGTACATAGTCAATATTGCCTCTGGCAAACGTCAAAAAGTACTCGAAAATATCCGGGCATTTGTCTCTCTGTCGCCCAAAGGAAAATACTTGTCTTGGTATAGTAGCAAAGATAAAAACTGGTTTGTATATAGCCTGAAAACAGGTCAGGTCATCAATCTGACTGCCGCATTACCTACATATTTTTTTGAGGACGACAACGATGTTCCTGACGATCCACAGAGTTATGGATGGGCTGGGTGGACAGAAAATGATGCCCATCTGATTGTCTACGACAAATATGACCTTTGGCAGTTAGATCCACTGAATACAGTCGCCAGCAAAAACCTGACACAGGGTGGTGCCGCACAAAACCTCAGGTTTCGCTATGTATACACCGACCCAGAAACAAAATACCTGAAACCAAACCAAAAATGGATACTCACTGTATTTGACCGTCGTACCAAATCAAGTGGGTATGCAAGTATCACTCCGTCTGAGAATAAAAAACCAGTAGTCCATATACTGGATGCTTATTCCTATACAACTCCTTTAAAAGCTCCCCAAGCAGAAACCTACCTTTTCCGACGTACCACCTTTCAGGAAGGACCGGACTTGTATACAGCAGGAGCTGATTTTGCGTCACGTCGCAAACTGACAGACATCAATCCGCAACAAAAAGAGTATTTGTGGGGAACCGCAGAATTGATTTCATGGCTGTCAGCAGAAGGAAAAAAGCTGGACGGACTGCTCTACAAACCCGAAAATTTTGATCCCAAACAACAATACCCCCTGCTGGTCTATTACTACGAACGCAGTTCTGATAACCTGCACCGCTACTCTGCTCCAGCACCTAGTGCCTCTACTATCAACATTCCATTGTTTGTGAGTCGGGGTTATGTGGTCTTTGTGCCAGATATTGTCTATGAAGATGGCCTGCCAGGCGAAAGTGCCTATGATGCCGTCATGACAGGTACACTCAAGCTCATTGAACAGGGATTTATTGACAAAAACCGCATGGGTTTGCAGGGACAAAGCTGGGGTGGTTACCAGACAGCCTATCTGATTACACGAACCAACCTGTTCCGGGCAGCAATGGCCGGTGCACCCGTCTCCAATATGACTAGTGCCTATGGGGGTATCCGCTGGGAATCAGGGGTTAGTCGTATGTTTCAATACGAAAAAGATCAAAGCCGTATCGGAGGTACGCTGTGGGAAAAGCCAATGGCCTATATTGAAAATTCACCATTGTTTCATGTTCCTCGTATCCAAACGCCGCTGCTTATCATGCACAACGATACTGATGGAGCCGTGCCGTGGTACCAGGGTATTGAACTGTTTGTAGCCATGCGCCGCCTAAACAAGCCCGTCTGGATGGTCACTTATAATAAAGAAGCTCATAACCTAGTCGAACGACGCAACCGCAAAGATCTGAGCATCCGAATGTCTCAGTTTTTTGATCACTATCTAAAAGGCGAACCCGAGCCTGTCTGGATGAAACAAGGCGTTCCAGCTACTGAAAAAGGTAAAAACTGGGGACTAGAATTGACCAAAGAAGAAAAGCCGCAAGGGGCTGGTGCAGGAGTGGATAAGAAATAAAATGATTCAGGCAAACGTACTGGTAGAATGGGCAACTGCGTTGCCCATTCGTTTTTTGAAAAAAGAGTTGACAAAGAGAAAATGAATTGGTTAAAACCATTTACCATAGAACTGATTGCCACGCCACCCCCCAGATCGGAGAGGTAGTGACACTACACACAAGTTATCCTATCCAAGCCTGGTGGGAATTTTAATGGGGTTGCCTGAATAGTAACATATTGATTTTAAACATTTTTCCATTAAAATCAGGCTAAAAGAAGATTTTGTCAAATAATTCATTGTTGTTATTTGCACAAATTTAATAAAAATAGTGTATATTTGTTGCCGTTTTTCAGAGAACTTTTTCGGCAGAAACACGTTTACTTTACCTATAAAACAACATCTAATACCTATGAACGTAATTTGTATTGACGACACTTGCAAGCCAAATGAAGTCCAACAAAAAAACTGGTTGAAGAAAGGTCGGGAATATACGGCTCTCAGACTGTATCGCAATCCGCTGTCTGGTGAGCAGTTTTTTGCTCTTGAGGAAATTCAGCCCGACTCACCCTATGCAGGTTACAAAATTGAACGGTTTGCGTTTGACATTGAAGAATTTATGGAACGTTTTGTTCAAAAAGACGAGGAGAAAGAAAAAGAGGAAAAAGTAGAAGTAGAACTGGAAGAACCTGTATTGGTATAAACAAGCCGTTAACGTTCGTTAATTATACAACAAAAAAGGAATTGGGAGCTGTGCTAAACAGTTCTTGGTTCCTTTTTTGTTTTCGTGACTGTCGCAAATCTGCCTTCCCTCCGAATCTATGGTATTTGATATATACATAGACAAAACCCAGCTTGTCCTGAAACGATATGTTCAGCACAGACTGGGAGTATACACCTGTCAGAAGTGGGTTATTCGAAAGGTAATCGCTAAAACAGAGAATCAAGAATCTTTCTCGTCATACTTCCAGACAAAGCCTCTGTGGTGTCTCCGACGTCCTTTGGCTACCAAAATAATTTCTTTTTCCCCTGTTTCGTTTTGCCGAGCAGCTTCAGCAATGCTTGGATAAGAAGCCAGTTTATTTCCTAGACGGTCGTATTTAGAGATAGGCTTTTGACGGCTATATCCACCATACGGCTTGCGGAAAGTACTTCTGTCCAAATAACGAAGGGAAGGAATGATACGATTACGTTCAAAGATACGACGGCTTTTTTCTTTTTTAGTCACCATCTTCAGGTTTTCTACCTGATTATTATAGCCATTTCCATCCAGATTAATGATAACCATCTCTGGATCCAGTGGGCCTACAAATGCAGCATATACCATCCGGCGAACCGTTAGATCATACCGTTTACCCTCTACAAACAATCCTACCCGCATGGCCACTGTAGGCTCACCAGTAAGATCGTTTTTGTCTAATCGTTGGGTTTGGGAAATGATCCTTTCAGATGTAAGTATCATTTTGCCGGATTTGTGTTTGATCATCCGGTCGAGTGATTTTACACGCCCCATGTTCGATACATGGTAGTAGTCTTCCAATCCGACTACAGGTTTCCACTCTTCGCCAGCAATATCTGGCAGTAATTTATTTTCATACGGATATTGTGCCATAAGGTGCAGGTCTAATAATAAGTCTAAAATTTTTTACAAAAGAAATAAAAAGACTGACTTTTCAAAATAGTCACCACAAATATATCATTCTTAATGAGAAAATCTTTTACAAAATTCTGTCAAATAAACAATACCCCAATTGGGGTATTCTTACCAAACTATAATACCCCAATTGGGGTAGCCTTTATAAAATATTCATCTATTAACCACTATTGATAGGTAGAATATGCCTAAATTTCACAAATACCTGACAATCAATATTTTATAAAATTATTGACTCATTTAGATACTTTTCAAAAAAATAGTATTGTGGAGCCAGTTAGCCTTAAAAACAGGTGCGATTGGAACAAGATGTAGTCAGAACATATGTAATCAAATAATATTTGCCAAAACACATATTTTGGCAAATATTATTTTCAACCATGCACTTAGGTGAATCAAGGGTTGAGTCGTGATTTTGAAAAATACAGATTCTTACAAGGAACAGACAGACAGGCATTGACATACGTCTCTCACAAACGTAATTGCCTCATTTGCTTGAGGAAAGGCTTCGCATAGCGCAAAGTCTTCCCCTTTCCTCACTGGTATTCAGTTGCCAATCTACTCATTTCACTAGTAGATGCACATATTTGAACAATAAGAATATTTTTTTGCACATTAGAGCTACAATAAATTTCTATAAATGATGTACTTGCTGTTGTTTATTATACACACAAACACTTTTTTATTATGAAACACTTCTACCTATTTTTTTTCCTTCTCCTGATAGGTATGTGTCTGCCCAGCTTTTCTGTGCAGGGTCAGGTCACAGCCATATCAGGCGTGGTAAAGGACGATAAGAATGAAATTCTTGTCGGTGTCACGATTATCAACCTACAGTCAAAAAAAGGAACTGTCACCAATGCCGATGGGTCGTATACCCTGGAAGCTAAGAAAGGAGACCCTGTGCGGTTTTCGTATATTGGGATGGAGACACAAACCATTACTGTAGGCAATACCAGTGTGATCAATGTAACTATTAGTGCCTCTGAAGTACTGGAAGAGGTAGTGGTAGTAGGCTATGGCACCCAGAAAAAGGAAAGCGTGGTAGGTGCCATTGTCCAAACCAAAGGAGCCGATCTGAAGCAACGGATGGCTGGTTCAGACATTGCCAATTCTCTGACAGGCACCCTGCCCGGACTGGTTACACTACGTTCGTCTGGGATTCCGGGTGGTTCAGGCATTGACGACTCAGGTACACAGATCTTCATCCGCGGACGTTCAACCTGGAATGGAGGACAGCCGCTGATTCTGGTAGATGGCGTAGAACGTTCGTTCAATGACATTGACCCAGATCAAGTAGAAACCGTGTCTATCCTGAAAGATGCCTCAGCAACGGCTGTTTTTGGGGTAAAAGGAGCCAATGGTGTGATTCTGGTAACCACCAAACGAGGCAAAGAAGGCAAGCCTGTATTTTCGGTTGAAACGTCAGTATCGTTCAGCAAGCTGTCTCGCAACTATGGCATTCTCAACTCCTACGATGCCCGTACCGTCAAAAATATGGGTATTCTGCATGAAGTGGCTCTTAAAGAATCCAGTTGGCAGCAGTATACACCTAACCGGATTCTGGAATACTACCGTACCCAGCAATACCCAGAGCTATTTCCAGATGTAAACTGGCAAAAAGAAATTACCAATCCGCATGCTGTTTCCAATCGTGTCAGCCTGAATCTGTCAGGTGGAACCAAGTTTGTCAAATATTTCAGTACACTTTCCTACCTACATGAAGGAGACATTCTGAAAACCCAGGATTTCGGGCAAGGTTACGACCCCAACTTCAGTTACAAACGGTATAACTTCCGTACCAATCTAGATTTCAACATTACACGTACCACTACCTTTTCAGTGAATTTGGCTGGTTATTATGGCAATCAGCAACGTCCGGCAGGAGACCGGTTTAACTTCTGGAAAGGCTTCAGCGGCCAGCCACCAGATCTAACGCCCGTGCGTTATTCAGATGGCGTGTGGGGCGACTATAGTAGCTTTGACCGCTATCCCAATTCGGTGGCCGCGTTGAATTTCAGTGGTATCACTCGTGCAAACCGTACTGAAGTCAATACGGACTTTATCTTAAACCAAAAACTGGATTTTATTACCAAAGGACTGAGTTTCAATGGCCGACTGGCCTATGACAATCGTTTTATCACTATCGGAAGTAATATTTCAGATGATGGCGTGCTGCGCAAATGGATTGATCCCAAAGTCATTGAAGAGATCAAACCTGGTATGAGCGGTGCAGAACTTCAGTCTATCTACAACAGATACACCTTCTACACTTATCCAAGCAACTATACGCAAACAACCCACGGCTTTGAATATAGAGACCTTCCCTATACCCATTCTAATGAGCAGGCAGATAATGGCATAGACCGGGCCTTGTTCTATCAGCTATCTATCAATTACGGTCGTTCGTTTGGCAACCACAACGTAGAAGCCCTAGCATTGTTGAACCGCCGGGAAAATGCGACAGGCAGTAATTTTGTCAATTACCGCGAAGACTGGGTAGCTCGTATAACCTATAACTGGAAAGAACGGTATTTTATGGAATTCAACGGTGCCTACAATGGGTCTGAAAAATTTGCTTCCAAATATCGGTATGGTCTATTTCCATCACTAGCTCTAGGCTGGGTATTGTCTAATGAACCCTTCTTTGAAAAACTGACACAGGTAGTCAATCTAGTCAAATTCCGTTATTCCTTTGGTAAAGTAGGAAGTGACGATGGAGTACCCAAGTGGGGATATGCCGATAGCTACAATGTACAAAGTACCACCTGGCCGTTTGGTTCACCTGCTACGCAACCCGGACAACCATGGCGTTCGGAAGGAACCATCGGCAACCCAGATCTGCACTGGGAAACAGCTCAGAAACAAAATATTGGAATGGAAGTAGCCTTACTACGCAATAAAATCACCTTTAATGCCGACTATTTCTGGGAACACCGCACCGATATCTTTTTGTCAGCAGGTCAGCGAAAAATTCCTGCCCTATTTGGAGCTCCAGCAGTAGGTATCAATGCCGGCGAAACACGGAGCTGGGGCTACGAAACCGAAGCCAAATACAACCTAACCGCCCTTGGAGGAAACCTTACCTACACCCTGTCTGCCAACTTCTCGCATGCCATAGATAAAATTATCTACCGTGAAGATCCTGAACTGGCTCCCGAATACCAGAAACTGGCTGGTTTTCAGATCGGACAAGGCCGTAGCCAAATCAATCAGCCAGGCTTTATTCAATCCTGGGATCAATTATATACAGGTGTGATGAGCCTCGACAATACGCAACGGTTGCCAGGTGATTTTCGGCAGGTAGACTTCAATGCCGATGGTTATATTGACAACAAAGACGACGTTCCTTATGGCTATACCGATCGTCCACAATATAATTATGGACTGACAAACGTCATCGAATACAAAGGCATAAGCCTGATGGTGCAGTTGTATGGGGTATTCAATGTCAGTGGTGGTATCAATCGGGGAGAGTTTCCGGAAACCTATTCTATCGTTCGCCCATTGCATTTGTATGAATCCTGGTCTCCAGAACGTGGAAACACCACTAGTCCAAACTACCCCCACGTCCGGTTTGATACGCAGTCGCCCAAAGGGGAATTCTGGATCGAAGATCGTTCGTATCTGAAAGTACAAAATGCCGAACTGGCTTATAAAATCAAGGCTCCCATTGTCAAACGACTGGGTCTTTCAACGGCTCGTATTGCCCTGAGCGGTAACAACCTGGCCATGATCTCCAAGATGCGTGATGACCGTGACCGGGTACCTTCGGATGTAGATGTAAACCGCAGCTACCCGATGATGCGTCGGTATACGGCCACTCTTTATCTTAGCTTCTAACGTTTACACCTGACTATTCTCACACATATGAAAATATATACCTTTACCTTCCGCCTGTTTGTTCTGCTTACCCTAGCATGGGGTAGTCAGAGTTGCAGTGATTACCTAGATCAGACACCAGCATCGGTTGTTTCCGAAAATCAGATATTTGCTACTTACAATGATTTTCAAGGATTTATAGACCCTATGTATGCCATGATCATTGACTATAACCAACATTCCCTAACCACCAGTATGTGTATTGGTGGTGAAGTAATTGCCCAGCAAGGACAAGCCAGCGCAACTCGTGCTACCAAAGGTGAGTATCGTACCTGGATTTCCAATCAGCAATCTAATTTCTTTTCTACGGAAAACCATCCCCAGTTAAATATTCCTGGTACAGGTATCTGGCCGGACTCCTGGAGAGGCATCCGCCGGGCAAATCTGGCGTTGAATAAACTTTCACTGCTGATAAGTGCCACAGAAGAACAGAAAAAACTGATTGAAGGACAAGCCCGGTTTTTCAGGGCATTTTTCCATTGGGAGCTAATCCGGAACTGGGGAGGTATGCCTTATGTAGATACGTATCTGGAGCCCACAGACAACCTGAAACTACCCCGACTCAACTACCAGCAAACGACAGACAAACTGGTAGAAGACCTCGACAAAGCTGCGGCTCTGCTTCCTGAAGACTGGGATCTGACGGGCACTGGAGGAGCTACCAAAGGTTTTAATGCCGGAAGAATCACCAAAGGTGCCGCTCTGGCCCTGAAAGCCAAAGCATTGCTCTATGCCGGAAGTCCGCTGATGAACAAATTTTCTACCGGAAGTGAATCTGTCAATAAAGCCTACATGCAGCAGGCTGCAATTGCCGCCTGGCAGGTAATCGAATTAGCCAATAAAGGTATATATGCACTGGTTCCGATGACCGACTACCAACGCAACTTCGCTACCAATGATGGTACCATGACATGGACCAAAGAGACCATTCTGGCAAAAATTCCTACAAGTGTAGGCTCAGGTGTACAAACCAATCGACATGGCCGCATCTTTACCCCTGCCCGCTGGGAAGGAAATGCCATTTGCGAAACGGTCAATCAGCTCTATGTAGACCGGTTTGAAATGGCAGATGGAACACGCTACCAAAATACGTATGATGCCAACAATGCCAAACGTTGGGAAGGCCGTGATCCTCGTTTCCGTGCCAGTATTCTGGTAGACAGAGACAAATGGGGCACAGCCAAAGAAACGTTGGTTGAATTATTCAAAGGGGGTTTGGATGAGACAGAAATAGGTGTACTTACGCCTTATCTGATCAAAAAGTTCTGGCCTAAAGGTGTCAATAAATATGATAAACAATGGATTCAGTATCGGTATTCCACCCCACATATCCGTTTGGCAGAAGTATATCTGATCTATGCAGAAGCTGTTTCCGAATCAGCTAGTCCGACCAGTACTGCTCCAGGAGCCACACTCACGGCTGTAGACGCCATCAATGTGGTTCGCCAGCGGGCAGGTATGCCGCCTGTTACTGCACTAGCCACAGGATATGCTAGCTTCCGTGACCTGTTACTCAACGAACGGTTTGTTGAACTCTGTTTTGAAGGCCATTGGTGGTATGACATTCGTCGCTGGTACCTGGGGCATCTGCCAGAATACAAAGACATCGTAGACCTAGCGTTTGACAAAGACTGGAAAACCTTCAGCCGGATCAAAATTGCCACCCGTGTCTTTGAAAATCCACAGCACTACTGGATGCCCTTGCCTATTGAGCAAACTCAGCTCTATGAAGAGTTTGCTCAAAACCCTGGCTGGTAAAAGAAAAGGTTGAATGAATGCCTGTCGGATAGACAAGCAGATCGGGTTAATTGTTCAATTCATTGTACAATGGTAAAAATTCATCCAAATACCCTGATACTTTGAAGTATTCAGTCTTTGGAAAATCATTGCATGCCATCTTTAACCCATCCACCATTTGAACCAGGCCACTATGAACCATTGATTCTCATTTTATAACCTGATTTTTTTTATGAAATATATATTCTATACTATTCTATGCTTCTTTCTTGTATGCACACTTCCCGGAGGGTTTGAGGCGTATGCACAAAAGAAGAAAAAAGCAGAAAAAGTGGTTGCCAAAACATCTATCACTGGCCACATATCCAGTGATGCAGGTACACCCTTGGCAGGAGCTAAAGTTTTTGCAGATGAAGGAGCAGCTACCACCACTACCAATGACAATGGTGATTTCTCGATTGAAAGTACCCTCAATGGTCAACTGCTTATCGAAGCAGAAGGCTATCAGCCAATGCAGGTAAAAGTAGCAGCCTTGCAAACCAGTTCGCTCATCAGTATGACCCCTGTGTTACTGGCTCGTCAACAGAACGTTCCTCTACCCTTTGGCACCTTGCCTCAGGAGTTGACTACAGGATCTGTACAAACCATCCGGGTCGCTGATATTCTACCTGTAGACAACCGGCAGGGCGTATATGATGTCATCAAAGGCCGCTTTCCTGCCCTGGTCAGCTCACTGAACTTCCGGGGCATTGGCGATGCAACTGTCATTGTGGATGGCGTAGTTCGTCCTGGTAATACTATCAATCTTCAGGAAATCGAAAGTGTAACTGTACTACGTGACATTACGTCCCGGATGCTGTATGGCTCAGAGGCCAAAGATGGCTTAATCATGATCCAGACCAAACGAGGAATGGCAGGCAAACGTATCATGAATGCCTTTGTCGAAAGTGGTCTGGGCAGCCCCATGGGATACCGCAAGTTTCTGGGTGCAGCCGATTATATGACACTCAACAACGAAGCCATGGTCAATGACGGCCAAACACCCCGCTACAGCCAGCAGCAAATTGACGGAACCCGCAGTGGCAGCGATCCCATCCGCTATCCAGACGTGTCTTTTTACGACGATACATTTCTGCGTAAAACCACAGGATTTCAGAATTATATTTTTGAGTCTATCGGAGGAAACGAAATAGCCCAGTTTTATCTCAACATCGGACTCAAACACAACCAGTCTATACTGAAATACGGTGAAGCAGCTGGCGGCGGTACCAATCGGTTTAACCTGCGCGGAAATGTCAATTATAAGCTGAACAACTGGCTGAAAATGAGTCTGGATGGGGTTTTTATTCTAGAGCTTTCCAAAGGAAATCGCTATACGACAGGCAGCGACTACTGGACAATTGCCAGCACCCAGCTTCCCAACCAGCAGCCGCTGCTAATTCCAGTGTCGCTGCTGACCAATGAAGCCATGAAACAAACCGCGGTCTTGATTGATGGAGACAAGGTTTTGGGTGGTACCCGCGTCAATACTACGAATATCTATGGCGAGTTTCTCAAGAGTGGCTACCAGAATACCCAGGGAAGAACCATTCAGGTAAACAGTGCCCTAGATTTTGACTTGAACCATGTAACCAAAGGATTGACAGCCCGGGCATTTATGTCGTTTGATTTTTATAATTACTACATCAATTCCCAACAGAATACTTATGCTGTGTATGAGCCTGTCTATCAAACCTCCCCTGGCGGCATAGAAACCCTGTCATTCAATAAAATCAATCTGGATGTCAAACGGGACGAACAAGCCATCGCTGGGTCTACTTTTGTCCGGCGTATCGGCCTGTATGGAACTGTAAACTATGACCGTACTTTTAACAAACATCAGATTAACGGAACCCTAATGGTATATGCAGACCAGCTTACCCTCAACAATATACGTCAGTCTGATAAAAATATGCATACAGGTACTCGTCTGAACTATACCTATGACAACCGATACATCCTTTCTGCTAGTGGTGTCATAGCAGGTTCTGCCTTGCTCGACAATCACAAAGTATCGTTTTCACCAGCCATCGCAGCGGGATGGATTCTTTCACAGGAAAGTTTTCTGAAAGATGCTTCCCAGATTAACTTCCTGAAACTAAAAGCTGGATGGGGCATTCTGCAAAGTGACCGGGGTATTCCTGACTATTACCTTGACCAGACTTTATACGAACGCGGTGCATTTTACAATTATAACAATGGACTGGCCCGCAACCAGATTCTTAACATAATACGAGGCAATCCGGATCTGTTCTGGATCAAACGGCAAGAGATAAACGTAGGCATGGAAGCCGCCTTTCTGAACAATGCCCTGACCACCGAAATCAATTACTTTCGTAGCAATGACTATGACCAGATCATCAAACGCATCAACTACTATCCGGCAACATTTGGACAGCAAATCCCGTACGAAAACTATGGCAGTTATGTAGACAAAGGGATAGAAGTTACGCTGAATTACAACAAGCAAATCAAAGATTTTCGCTACCAGATTGGTGTGAATGCGATCTATGTTAAATCCACTGTCAAACAAACCGATGAACCGTTATATCCCAATGACTACCGCAAGCAGACAGGCAAAAGCCCAGATGCTATTTTTGGGCTCGTAGCCCTGGGACTGTTTCAAAATCAGGAGGAAATTGACAATTCACCCACACAAACCTATGGAACAATACAACCCGGTGATATCAAATACCAGGATTTGAACGGAGACAATCTTATTGATGACAACGACATTAAGGTCATTGGAAAGAGACGTCCCAACTGGGCATTTGGCTATCAATTTACGGTAGGCTACAAACGACTGAATCTGTTTGTGCTGGGCAGTGCAGAAACGGGTAACAGCAACATCTACACAGATGCCTACCACTGGATATATGGCGACCGGAAATATGCCGACCGGGTGCTGGGACGCTGGACACCTGCCACTGCGGCTACAGCTACCTATCCACGGCTTTCGTCCAGAAATAATCCCAACAACTTTCAGAACTCAACTTACTGGCTCACAAAACTATCTCGGTTGTCACTAGATGCCGTACAGCTAACCTATACCTTACCTTTACGGCTCAAGTTTACCAAAGACATACATGTATATGTGAGAGGAAACAACCTAGCACAACTGTCTAACTTTGAGCACGAACGCCGCGAAAGCATTTCTCCAAACTATCGGTTTTATGCGGTAGGGCTGAAAGCAGAATTCTAAGAGAGAGAAATGGTGAGGTTTTGAAGTATTGGGTATGTTGAGTAACGAAGACTCAAAACTCACCGATGGTAGTTAAATTTTATTTATTTAAAAAAGAATGTACACATGAAACGAATAATATATCCCATTCTTGTTTTTCTGCTGGCAGGTTGTCAGACGTTTGTCGAACCAGAACCGGAAAACTTTTTTACCGACGCACAAATTGCTGCTAATCCAGCACTAATGGAAGGTGTGTTGCTCAGAAGCTATACAGGTTTGCCTAACACAGTCCGTTTTACCAGTGACATGGCCAGTGATGACGCTGTTTCCAATGATCCAGCATCAACGTCACTACAGATGGCTACAGGTAGCTGGAGTACCCGCTTTTCGCCTGTCACTGCCTGGAGCGATGCGTATTCCAACATTTTCTTTATCAATTATTTTCTGGAAAAATACCAGTCTGTCAAGTGGGCAACCAGTGTAGTCGCAGACAGTTTGTATCGCCGCCGCCTCAAAGGTGAAGCACATGGCCTACGTGCCTGGTATGAGTTTCAATTACTGCAACGCCATGCTGGAGAAGGTACAAATGGCCAGTTGCTGGGTTTTCCGATTGTCACCCAAACCCAGGCACCTACCGACAATGTACAACCGAAGCGAAACACGTTTGAAGAGTCTGTCACACAGATTCTGGCCGACTGTGATATAGCTATCAACAACCTACCAGCTATTTATGCAGACAAAGCTATAACCGAAACAGATTATAACAGTACAACCGGAGCCCGGTATTACAACCGCCTCACAGCTTATGCAGCCCGTGCCATTAAAGCCCGTACTTTACTATATGCAGCTAGCCCTGCGTATAATACCACAGGTAAATATACCTACGAACAGGCGGCCAAAGATGCAGGTGACCTGATTATTCTACTTGGGGGAATTAATGGGCTACCAGCCACCGGAAACAAATTTTATAGCTTCTTGGTAGACAAAGACAACAAAGAAACGATATGGGGCAATTCCAAAGTCGGCCGTCGCGACTGGGAAGAAGAGCATTTTCCGCCTTCGTTATTCGGAAAAGGTCGTCTGAATCCGACACAAGAGTTTATAAACTCATTTCCAATGGCAAACGGCTATCCGATCAATCATCCGCAGAGTGGATATGTAGCTACGGATCCATACAAGCTACGTGACCGCCGCCTAGCCGACTATGTGGTAACAGACGGAAGTCTACTGAAAGGTACGGCAATTAACACCTACATCGGAGCTCCGCAGGATGGAATAGGAAGTGTACAAACCTCTACCCGAACAGGTTACTACCTGCGTAAATTTATGGATGAATCTGTGAACCTGACTACAGGCTCTCAAACCAGTAAAGAACGTGGTTTTACGCTGTTGCGTCAGACGGAGGTATTTCTGAACTATGCCGAAGCTGCCAACGAAGCCTATGGTCCAGATGCAGATCCAGCTACGGCAGGCCTGACAGCCCGTACCGTTATTGCAGCCATTCGCAAACGGGCAGGAATTCCAGTGACAGATCTGTATCTGAAATCCTTGACAACCAAAGAACAATTCCGAGAGCTAATCCGTACTGAACGACGATTGGAGCTTTGCTTCGAAGAACACCGGTTCTGGGATCTGCGTCGCTGGAAAGAAACCAGCCAGCTTACTACACCTGTGTCAGGTGTGTTTATTACGCCTACACCTAAAACCTTTACCGTGAAACAGATAGAAACACGTGCCTATACCGATTTTATGATCTACGGCCCGATTCCACTGGATGAGTTGCAGAAAAATCCTCAACTGATCCAGAATAAAGGCTGGTAGAACCCAATGGCTGACTGTCAAATGGTTAAAAATGATCCCATATGACTTTACTGTTTCTGACACAGTTAATTCTCAGAAACATCAGCCATTAAACTATTTACTTGTTACCCATTTTACTCGTTTAACCTGAATGTATTTCTATGAAAAAAATATATATCCTTTCCATAACCATGCTGGGTATTTTATTGATGACCAGTATTTTCTGCCTAACAAGTTGTCAAAACCAGCCCAATGTATTTCCGGATTATCCATACACTGCTGTTTATTTTCCAATCCAGTATCCAGTCCGAACCCTTGTACTGGGCGAGGATCGTATAGATAACTCTCTGGACAAGGAACTTAAGTTTAATATCGGCGTGAGCATTGGGGGATTACGAGAAAACAAAAAAGATTGGACTGTAGACTTTGTAATGGATGAGACTCTAGCTACCAAACTGCAAGCTAGTTCTACAGAACCTCTAACTTTACTCCCGGCTAAATACATCCGTTCCATGACCCCATCCGCACCAGGTACTATTACCATTCCGAGTGGCACCATGAACGGAAATATTCTGATACAACTCGATGATACATTTCTGGATGATCCTGATGCGTACAAAACCCGGTACATTATTCCGTTGCGGATCACCAAAACATCAGCAGATTCGATTCTGCGTGGCAAACCAGAGATAAATACGCCTGACAAACGGGTGCCTGCCCACTGGAATCCACAGGCCTTGCCGCGTGACTTTGTCTTGTTTGCCATCAAGTTTATTAACCCTTATCATGGCAAATTTCTGCACCGGGGCGTAGACCGCAGACTAGATAATACAGGCAAAAAACTTGATTCTGTCAGATACCATGAATCATTTATAGAAAGAGACCAAATATGGACACTTTCCACTCGTGGACGTAACACGGTCATAACCAATGGAGTAGGCCCAAAGATTGATGCCAATGGAACATTAAAAATGCGTCTTACAATTGCCAATGACGGAACGGTAACCATATCACCAGAAACAGGTTCTGTCGTTGCAACCAACGGTACAGGAAAATTTATCAAAGCTATCAATAGCACTGAAGTCTGGGGAGGACTTACACATGATGCCATGTATCTGTCTTATGAATATACCGAAGCAGGCTTTAAACATGTAGTCAACGATACACTGGTATTCCGTGACAAAGGTCTGACCTTCCAAAGTTTTACTCCGGTTATACTGCCATAAGAGTAGGATAAGAATAGTTGAATGGTTGCCTGCTGCATAGACAGGCAACCATTTATTTTTTCTCTCGCATCTGTTTCACAATCCGTACGGCTGTCATAATCAATACGGCAAAGGCAATCAGTCCCACCACCCCCCATATCCAGTCAAGGGTATTTTTCAGAACCACCAGAAACACAATAGCAAAGAGAAAAATAGTGGCTACTTCGTTGTACAACCGCAGCTGTAAAGAGGTAAACCGGAACTTTCCGGCACGTAATTCCAGAATCAATTTCCGGCAGAAAAAGTGATACACCAGCAGTCCAGCTACAAATGTCAGTTTCAGATGCAACCACCCATGTGAAGCAAATGAATCCCACCAGATCCAGTACACCAGCACTATTCCCGACAGCAACGTCAGCCACATGGCAGGCACCATGATGGCATTGAACAAGATGCGTTCCATCTTCTGAAACTGCCCTTGCAATACCATCCGTTCGGCTGCTGGCCGTTCATTGGCTTCAGTATGGTACACAAACAGCCGAGGCAGGTAAAAAAGCCCTGCAAACCAGCTGACTACGAAAATAATATGAATAGCTTTGACGTGTTCGTAGTACATAGGAAAATGAGTGAATGGGCAAGTAAGTAAATCATACACACTCAGCCCTGACACAAGTGTCTACTTATGCCTTTTTTCAGATAAATGTCTACTTGTTGCCAGTAGATCTGGATATGACATTTAACATGAGTTCAAGACACACCTGTAATCATGACCAATTTTTTAATCCGAAAAATCAAGGTTCAGACTACCGCATTTTGGCTTTGTAACCCTGTTTTTGAAGCTCCTGTGTGATTTTTTCCCGGAAGTCGCCCTGAATCATAATCTCTCCGTCTTTAGCAGATCCTCCAACTCCACACTTGGTTTTGAGAAGTTTGGCAAGCGTCTCCAGGTCAGTCGCTGTGCCGACAAAGCCTGTCACCAGCGTCACCTGCTTGCCCGCCCTGCCTTTTTTGTCCAACAATACGGCTAGTTTTTGTTCTGCTGGTGGTAATGTAGCAGCTTCGTCGTCTTGCGAGTTTTGGTAGGAAAAATTTTCGTCTGTGGAATATACCACTCCTTCCCGGTTTTTATGTTTGGCCATACAAAATAAATGTTAAATACCTGTCGCTGCAAAGGTATTTAATAGTTTTGTAATCCCCAGCATTTGATCCCCACATCTGTTCGTGTGAAGGGCTTGCCTCACCGTTGGCTGGAAGAAGGTGGTGCAACATATACATCCCCCATCAGGATAGGCTGTTCGGGTTTCATTCTGATCGTGAGGACAGCAGCAGATCTTATCACTACCTGCTGGATATGATAGCCTGGCAAACTCACAGTCAGTCTGTCTCCTTTTTTGTTTCTTTTCAAAGAAATCAATAATTTCTCTGTCTGACATTTTCGTAAAATCGGTGACCGTTTTCTGACAAGCCAGACAATGACGGCCTTTTTCTTGGGGAAGCATGGCTTGCCAGTCTTCGTGGCATGGCTCTGGGATGCGTAAAAATAGAGATTTAGTTTTCATAACAATAGTAGCAAGGTATAATTCCGTGTGTTAAGAGAGTGATTAAATGCCACAGTTAGCGTCTTTGAGCTGTTGTGAGAAGTGAATATCTATACTTGATTCGTATCTGATTGATACATTACTAGGACTTACGCAAACTACTCTACGTCAAGCCCTGAAGGGGCGTAATCCATCAGCACAGGGTATAGCCCTGTGTATGTTGCGTAAGTCCTAATTACTTAAACCAGGATTTGATCCGATAGTAGATACGTTTGTGCAGAGGCTTATATGAGCAAACGACTACGTATCCTGATAAAGCAGTAAAATCAGGATTCAGTACTACTGATAAAGGCTGCCTGGAGCTTATAATAAACTCTTTAATTGTATAACCAATGAAGCTGAAAACCAGCACATCCCCCATTTTCACGTTATCAAGCTTAAATTCTCCATTGATCTGTGTTATAGTTCTAGTATTAGTTCCTTTAATCATAACTGATACACCCAAAAGGTCTTCATGCGTAGTCGAGTCTATCACTTTTCCTGAAATTGTATAAAAAACATCTATAGGTTTTACAGGTGTTGAATCGGTTTGGACTACTTTTCCTTTTGTAGCATCTGATGAAACAGGTATATGCTGCATGGTTGGTGTCTGAGCTTTCAAAGTTTCTGTCCATATAGTTTTCATAGTTATAGTAGCAAAGGCCAACAGGTAAAATTTCCAGCGGGAAACGGGCTGGGAATAGTCTATTACCTTGGGATTCAATTGTTCGGGTCGGAAACGTCCGCAAACAGAAGTGGGCTTGTTTTCAAAGAAATCAATGATTTCTCTGTCTGACATTTTCGTAAAATCGGTGACCGTTTTCTGGCAAGCCAGGCAGTAACGGCCTTTTTCTTGGGGAAGCATGGCTTGCCAGTCTTCGTGGCACGGCTCCGGAATGTGTAGTTTTAAGGATTTTGAGGACATAGAATTAGGTTACGTTTAGGAATAGATGCAGCCAGCATGCGAATTCCATAAACCTTCGAAACTTTTTTAGAAAAAAATTTCGATTCCCCAAAAATCCTTGGTTACAGTCTCTGTCAATACCGCAAAAACAAGCAGAATAATGGCTTTTGCGGTATTGGCCCCATACGTGGTTATGTGTGTATTGGTACGCAAATTTTATTCATCTCTTCACCCACACCCGCAAACTGGCAGGTTTTACTTTTACTTCCAATGTAGCTTCCATCATCATCGGTTCGCCATCAATATGTACAGGAGCCGCTTGCAACCGTTCGACACGGACTTCCTGTGTAGGAATCACATGCAGGTATGACGAGGTATGTATCGTTTTGCCAAACAATTGAATGCCCATTGGAATGGCCATGCTGGAGGGAAATGGTTTCAGCAAGCAAACATCTACCCGACCATCAGCAATGTCGGCTTCTGGAGAAATATAGGCATTGTTTCCATACTGCCCAGCGTTGGCAAAACTGATCAAAAAAGCCTGTTGTTCAAAGCGTTGCTCATTTACAGTAAGTTTGTATGTATCAGGCATATACGAAAAAAATTCCCGCAGGGTTGTTTTGATATAGGTCTGAAATCCACGGGTCTTTTGCTGGTCAAATTTCAGTCCGATGTAGGCATCAAAGCCTGTACCAGCTACGCAGAAAAACGGATAGTCGTTCAGGGTACAGCTATCTATGATTTTTTCGACTGGATGGTTTAGCAATTGAATAGCTCTGGGAATGTTGAGCGGAATGCCCAAGTGGCGAGCCATGCCATTTCCCGAACCAAATGGCAGAATAGCCAGGGCTGTAGTTGTACCAACTAGGGCGGAGGCTGTTTCATTCATAGTGCCATCGCCGCCTACAGCCACTACACAATCTACTCCCTGCTCAACGGCCAGAGCGGCCAGTTCGGTAGCATGTTTTTTGTGCTGTGTATAGGCCAACTGATAGTCAATCCGTTGGGAATCCAGATTAGCAGCAATCACATCTTCCAGTTTCGTCTTGGATCGGGTGCCAGCTTTAGGGTTTACAACAAACGTAATACGTTTTTTCAACATTATATTTAATTAAAAAAAACATCGCATACAAAGGTAGGAATTAAGGTGTGTGTGGATACAATAAAAATCAATATGACGGGGGTTAACCAGGTAAAATGTGCCAATATCATTGAAAAGATCAGCATTTTAAAAAGAAAGTAGCTTTATTTACTGTTGTAGCTTTATATTCCTACCACACAATAAATAAAGCTGTTTTGACTGACTATTCATCTAGTATCCGTATTCCTGAATTTCCCTAAGAACCTGTATTCAACTCCTGTTTTGGGTACAGGCATCCCACAAAGACCTACCTGCCAAAGAGAGACAGCAGCAGGTAGATTCGGCTTTAGCCGAATGGTGCGACAAACATAGACTCAGCCAGGCTCACTAAACGACTCTGCTCGGATCGTTTGTTTCCTAATTTGGCTAAAGCCAAATCTACCTTTGCCCTTTGAAAACAGTTTCTACGATAAATGGAACGTAAGTACAGGTCGCTGGGCATGGTTGACAATGTCTTCGGCTATACTACCCAGCAACAGATGAGACAGTCCGGTACGACCATGTGTAGCCACAGCAATGACATCCGCCTCTACCTCGTCTGAAAAATGAATAATGCCTCGTTCTTCGGTTTCGTCACTATAGGCATGAAACTCATATTCAGTCAGTTGATGCTGTTTGACAAAAGCCTCCATCTTTTCCCGAATACGACGCGTAGAGGTAAACGAAAAGAGTGTGTTGACATACAACAGGTAAATATGTGACCCAAACAAAGCCTGCATCTGTTTTAGCTGGGAAACTACTTTTTCCTGGTCTCCGTCAAAATTGGTCGCAAAAACCATTTTTTTCAAGGAAAAATTATCTGGCAACTGCCGCACACTCAACACCGGACAACCTGCATGGCGGACTACTTTTTCGGTATTAGATCCAATCAACACTTCTGAAAATCCACTGCTTCCATGTGTACCCATCACAACCAGATCAATGGCATTTTCTTTAATATAATCCCGGACAATTTTAAACATCTGTCCAATATCTACTTGGTGTACAATCGTCAATCCCTCGGTTTGGGGTGAAATTCTATCAATCAACTCTACTATCTTCCTTTTATTGACCTCCATGAGTTTGACCATAAAAAGCTGGTTGGTCTGTGCTGCAGCAGCATCCCCCATGGCACTAAATCCTGTTCCATTGACAAATTCTTCAATGTGCAGCAAGTGAATTTCGGCACCTGTCTGTTTGGCAATAAGAATACCGACCTGCAAGGCACTCTCTGCCTGTTCTGAGAAATCAGTTGGAATGAGTATTTTTTTCATAGAAAACACATGCCTGTTGGCGTTTAGGTAGAAAATATGGCTGAAAGGTAGGCAAAACACTGATAAATGAAAATATTTCCTATCAGTTTAAAAGCTGATGTAAGTTATTCTTTTAAAAGAAAAAACCTCTACCACAAGACTCGAAAAGAAGAATCTATGTGCTTGCCTACCATTCACTATTACCAGCATTGAATTATTCCACAATTACCCATTCATCCTATTTCTTTTTCTTCTTTTTCTGCTTATAGGCATCGGTTTCTTTGTCGTGTTCTCGCATGAGTTTTCGCCAGTCCTGTCCATCATCAGCAGACTCAAACACGATTCCGGCATACGCAGATTTGTCAATGGTTAGTTCATCAATAGGCTTACCTAGGTAGGCATGAATTTCGTTCAGCATGTCTTTTTCTTCTGGGCTACAAAATGAAACGGCCCTCCCCTTCTCTCTTCCTCGTCCGGTTCGTCCGACACGGTGTACATAATTCTCTACCTGATCTGGCAAATCATAATTGACCACATATTCTACCCCCGGAATATCAATGCCACGGGCACTGACATCGGTGGCAATGAGGACTTTCACTTCACCTTTTTTGAATCGTTCCATGGTAGCCAGTCGGTCTACCTGTTCCTTATCACCGTGGATGGTTTCTGTTACAATCTGTACTCGTTCCATGGCTTTTGCTACCCGTTCGGCCCGGACTTTGGTACGTACAAAAACCAGTATTTTAGCCTCTGGATGTTCCTGAATGAGTTTTTCAAGAAAAAATCGTTTGTCATCCATCTCTACATACGCCACAGCATGGGTAATATTTTTAGACACAGGATCTTTGGGCGACACCTGAATCCGAATGGCATTTTTGACCAGTGAATAAGCTAGTTTCTTGATTGTTTCGTCAATGGTAGCCGAGAAAAACAAGGTCTGCCGACGCTTGGGCAACACCCGGATCAAGTCTCGAATGTCTTTGATAAATCCCAGATCCAGCATATGATCGGCCTCGTCAAGCACCAAAATTTCGACCCTGTCCAGTCGGATATGCCCCTGACTCACCAAGTCAAACATCCGTCCAGGTGTGCTCACCAGCACATCTACCCGACTTTCCAATTGCTCAATTTGTGGTGCTTGGTCTACGCCTCCAAACACACTCATGGTAGTGACACGTGTATATTTGCCAATAGTCAGAAACACGTCTGTAATCTGTATGGCCAGTTCTCGTGTGGGTACCATCACCACACACTTGATACCATCCGGGCGGTGTGTATTTTTGTGTTTGTGCAGTCTGTCGAGTATAGGAATCACAAATGCTGCGGTTTTTCCGGTTCCAGTCTGGGCTATAGCCAGCACATCTTCGCCTTTCAGGATGGGGGGAATAGCCTTAAACTGAATATCTGTCGGCTTTTTGAAGTCCAGCACAGACAAGCTCCGCTGAATTTCTTCCGAAATGGGGTATTGTTCAAATCTCATAGGGCAAAGGTCGGAAATAAAATCGGGAGTACCGAGTCTACCCGCAAGAAGAAAGAAATGATTTAGAAGCTGTGTAGGTTCATTATTGTATGCAGCCTAAAGATCCTTCCTCCACAAAATTAACGTAGACAGCTTCTTATGTTGTCTAACTTGCCTATTTTACAAAAGCAAAAGGGCTGCTTTTTGTAAAGCAGCCCTTTTGCCTGTCTATTCAACGAATAACCTACTCCTCAATTACCTGTAGCAGGTGTGACATTTGCACCTACTTTCTGTCCGTTTCCAATCGGAGTCAAGAACAGGTCACGTTCTACCACTTTTGCCAAGCGAATCGTTACATCCCGTACTGGGGTAACCATATCTGGCGACAAACGGGTACTGTTGTTCATTTCCTGTGCATTGCCAACAGCAGTAGTCTGCGTCATTTCTTTGGTACTTAGTATACTCACCTGACGTACAAGAGTTGTTGCAATTTTATCCAGTACAGTTGGGTCAGGTTGTTGTTTCAGATCAAGAACGGAAGACGAAGAAATAAAGCCTGAAATTTCGGTACGGAAGCCATAAGTATGGCCATAGGGTAGTACAATTTTGTATTCACCTGTAGCTGGGTTTGTGCGGGTTATACCAGAACCTGTACCCCCACTCAGAATTTCATAGCTGATCAAAGCATTCAGGGGCGTATTGGTTTGGGCATTAAACACCCGTCCGGTAATCAGCACCATTGGCTCTGGACGCAGTTCGTCTTTCAATTTGACACGAACAATGTCTGTTTCTCCACGGCTGTTTTTGTCAGAGACCAGGTAGGCATATTCGCCTGTGGCATCCATAGAATAGTACGTATCCCAACCTTCAGTATTAACTGGAGCTCCGAGGTTTACAGGGGTAGACCATTTTTGCCAGCTGTCATCTAGGCGACGACTCATGTAAATATCCTGCCCACCCAGTCCACCGGGGCGGTCACTGCTAAAGTATATGGTTTTGCCATCTGCAGCCAGAAAAGGGGTATCTTCACTGCCTGTAGTATTAATGTCTGTTCCGAAAGGAATCGGGCGTGACCATTGGTTATCCTGAAAAAAACTTACATACAGATCATTACTTTCACTGTCTTTGGTTTCACTCAGAGCCAGTAGCAATGTTTTGCCATCACTTGCCAGGCAAGCATTGGAGTACTTTCCTTTGTTGATAGATTTAAAATCCTGAATTTCAACCTGTTGCGGCATAGTCCAGCCGTTATCTGTTCGGTGAGAGGTGGAGAAGCCCATCACATCCCGTATGCGGCCATTTTTGAAGCCACCTCGGATCAGCAGGGTTCTACCATCAGCCGTGACACTTTCTACAGAATTAAACTGATCGAGGTTGAAGGGCAGAGGCATCCGTTTAGCCATACTCCAGGTTCCGTCTGCTTTTTTGGTCGTATACCAGATTTCCTGCGAATCATCGCCACCAAACACACTGTTCGGACGACCATCCACTACAAAATAAAGGGTTTGACCATCTGGAGACATCACAGGCCCTAGCTCACCATAGATGGCATTAATAGAATCACCCAGATTTTCTAGTTGATAGGCTTGGGGAAAATCAGAGGAAACTTGTTGTGTTTGAGCATAACTGTATAAGTTACACAGTATCAATAAAGGTAGTACACATTTAATACATTTCATAATTGTTAACAAGGATAGGTAGGTAGAAGTGTTCTTACGTTTATAGAAGTAGTTAAAACCTTACATAGCTAATTTTCTAACAAATATAGTAGGAAATATACTGATGTAAAAGCATTTTCCAATTATTTTTTTAATATTTTTTATAGCCGAAAAAGAAAGATGTAGCCAAACAAACAAGTAAAAATTTAATTAATTCCAAATAAAATCTTATTTTATTTCATTTTTAAACCATATTAGTAAAAAGTTGTTGTGAATCAGGTATCTACAACGACTTTTCACTAATACGGTTTAAAAATAAAATATAGGGTTCTTTAGAGATTCAAATGCACACAAAACTACCTAAAAAGACACATTTTCTACGCATTTCTACGCACTTACTATATATGTATACCTATCCTTTGCATCAAGGGTTGGAATTATGAACAGATGATCAGGTAATGTACCATATTTTTGGCAACGTTCAACGTCACCAAAGACAAACGCCTGCTATTCTGACCCATCTTTTTTCAACCCTTGGTTCACATACGATACATCTCTTACTGCTTTACGCCAGGAGGAGTCAGCAGATTGGCAAAGAGTCGGTATGAGCCAGGTACACCCGCTGGAAGTTGTCGAAAAAAGGCAAATCCAGTATAAATAAATCGTCCTTTGCCATAGTTGGCTACAATCAGGCCTCCATCCTGCCGAGACTCGCCAGGGTCTGCGGCAGAAAGCAGCGACTCATAGTGGCTGTCCCACTTCTGGGCAAAATACAGGCCTCGTTCCTGTATCCATCCTTCAAAATCTTTGGCTGTAATCTTATTGGGTGTATTCAGTAAGGGATGTTGTTCTTTCAGAAAGGTCACAGGGGCCTCTTCTACTGTAACCCGGTCACGGGAGATTTCAAAAGGGTATGGCCCTATCTGCTCTGTCACCAGTCCACGGTTATTATTGTACTGTGCCACTACTACACCACCATTTTCTACATACTGCATCAGTTTAGGTTGGTAGAAACGCATCCGTTCTTCGGTATTAAACACCCGTACCCCTAGCACCACGGCCTCGTATTTCTGCCATTCGGAGACGTTGGCATTGAGGTCATTCTCGGTCAGTATTGTCACCTGGTAGCCCATTTGCCGTAAGGCCGCAGGCACATCGTCTCCAGCTCCCATCACATAAGCAATGTTTTTTCCATGGGTCTTAATATCGAGGCGCACCACTTGGGCTATCGGCTCTGCAAACAGTGTCTGGTATGGAATATGGTTATAATGAATCGTTAGCAGCCCCTGTGACAGTTTCCGACCATCGGCTAGTTGTACTACTGCCCGAAGGGTAGCTTCGGAAGGTTTGGCAGGAGGTGTCACTTGAAAAAACACTTTCTTTTCTTCTTCTGGCTGTGTAAAGACAAATGGAATACTGGAGGGAGATATGCTCCATCCTGCTGGAACTTCCAGTTTGGCTTCGCCTTTAGAAGCCATTGAACCATTTTTCAGTACAACACTAATTGTTTTGGCTTCGGATGAAGCAAACATCAGCACCTTCTCATCTAGTGTAGCCATTACTACTGGACGCACTTCAAACATCCGGTATTGTTCCCCTTCTATTGGATCTATCCATTTATAATGTACGGGTACAGCCAGATCAAATGTGGTGCTGCCAATCTGAAACCGGAATGAAGTCATGAGCTGAGGGGTATTTTCTGGTTTGCCAATCAGTAGCGGATTGTGTACAGTATACATGCCTTTGCTATGGGCTTCGGCCAGCCAGTAGGGTTGGGTATAGGCCAGATCTTTTGGCAATACCAGCGAATAAGGTACATTAAGTGGTACATTGTTGGCTAAGGCTTTGCCAATCAACGAATCTTTTGCCATTGGCAATTGTCGTACAGACTCCCATTTCACGGGAAAATCGGAACGTTTTACCACACTGGCTGTAATTTTTATGGGTGCGCCGGGTGTTCCGGCATAAGTTCCAGCATTGGCTTCATACCATAGTCCGGCACAGGCGGCAATGACCTCTGTCAGTTCTTTTTTCTTGAGTTGGACATAATATTCTTGGGCTGGCAGTTTTTCGATAGCCTGATAGGCTTCTAGCAACACAGGAATACTGGCCGAAGGATTTTCGGGGGAAAATTCCTGGTAAGCTTTTTCGAGCAATGTTCCTACCACTGCTCCGTTTTTGATTCGGTTCCAGGAAACATCTACTCCATCCATCAGGTCTTTGGTAGCCTTGTCTCCAGCGGTATGCTGCAGGTACTCGTCGCGTTGGCCACGATTGCGTGCTGAGCCAAATCCCTGGCTTTTGTGCATACTGCGGCTTTCTCCAGCAATTTCGGTATACGATTTTCCGAGTAGGGGATTGTAAGTGCCCAGTGGTACGGCTATGTAGTTGCTCCCTGCGGGTGGCGCATTGGTAAAACCTGGGTTAAAGCTGTTCCAGACAATCCGTCGGGCTTGCCAGGGTTGTACATATTTGAGTTGTTCAGGATATCGTTTGGGGTCTGCGGCAGCCGTAAAAGCTTCTTCGGCCAGCACAGCCGAGGCACTGTGGTGACCATGTCCAGCAGCGGAAGTAGGAGGAAAACGGGTAATAATTACATCTGGTTTTAGGCTGCGAATCATCCAGACTACATCCGACAACACTTTGTCTTTGTCCCAGATTTTTAGGGCTTCTTCAGTAGATTTGGAAAACCCAAAGTCGTTGGCCCGTGTAAAATACTGCTCTGCTCCATCTATCCGACGGGCTTGGAGCAGTTCTTGGGTACGAATCAATCCCATAAGTTCGGCTTGTTCGGTTCCGATCAGGTTCTGGCCACCATCACCACGTGTCACAGACAGGTAGGACGTACGCACCAGTCGTTCTTTGGCCAAATAAGCCAGCATGGCCGTATTTTCATCATCTGGATGAGCTGCTACATACAACACACTGCCTAACACGTGCAATTTTTTAATCGCAAGCTTTAGTTCACCAACTGGATAGGGTTTGAGGGATTGGGCGAAAGTACACACATAAGAAAAGAAAAAGATTACCACACAGGTAAACACACACAACCGACTGGTGAAAAACTTCATAGGTTAGATATGGATTAGATAAATAGATTAAAAAAAAGCAAATGGAACAGAATCTATGGATTTTTGCCTGGTGAATGTACCAGAAATATCTATTATTACAGTTTTTTCATGGTTTTTAACAATTTTTCATATAATATGCCTGCGCAAACAACATACATACTATCTGTTGTGACAGAAGTAGAGAATTAGAAAGAGGCATTACACATGGCTTCCAATCAATTCTCACCCTACCGTTTATCAAGTAACACATTGATTATCAAGCAACAAACCTATTCAAAACACCTGTAAAAATACATACTATTCAGGTATTCCTTTTGTGTCAGAAATTTAAGATACCTGACTGTGTAATTAATAATTAAATTTTACCTTTGCAAAAATAGTTTTAATTATCTTAGAGATGAAGAATCGTATTCAACCACGTCTGGGCATTATAAGTATGGTTATACTTCTGGCAGCCCTGAGCCGCTTACTGCCACATCCTGCCAATGTCACGCCTATTGGGGCAATGGCCTTATTGGGTGGTGCCTATTTTGCAAACCGCCGTCTAGCAGTTCTGGTTCCCCTGCTGTCTCTATGGCTCAGTGACCTGATTCTGAACAACGTTATCTATGGAGCCGGCAACCAATCTTTTACTTGGTTTATCACAGATTCTGTATGGGTCTATGGTAGCATCATCCTAACCGTCATGCTAAGCTCAGTATTACTGAAGCAAGTGAAACCAGACACACTGATATTAGTAAGTCTAGTATCTTCGCTGGTATTCTTTGTGATTACTAACTTTGGTACCTGGTACCTATACAAAGGCATTACGTATGCCAATAGTTGGGACGGACTGACGACCTGCTTTGCTGCAGGTTTGCCGTTTCTACGCAACACTATTCTGGGTGACCTGTTTTTCTCTGTTCTTTTGTTTGGGTTGTTTGCAGGTATCCAGCAATGGTTTCCAGTTCGGTCTTTGCAGAAACAACTCGAAGCCCAAGAAGCCTGAACATACTGTGTGGCACTATTCTGAGTAATCTAACCTTCTCTTTATAAAACATAGATTATCAACAACTTACTCTTCTTATTGCCCGATCTATTGTGGAATCCTTTCTCGCAGTAAATCGGGCAATAGTTGTGTGTCAGTATTTATATAACTTTATTTCTTCAGAATTTCTACTGATTATTTTTGCATTTTTTTCACATTTAGTAGCATCTTCTCATAAAAGATACTACTTTTCAAATAACAAACTTTTTGATTATCAACAAGTTGTCACAATTAAAAAAACTACAAGCTACAAAATTTTCAATTTCACAAAAAAAAGAATTATTTTTGGCAGGCGTAAGAACATTGTTGTTAAAAACCAGCAACTACGCTAAAATTTTAAACCAAGTCTAACCTTCCACTTAAACTACTTTAGTACTATGGGTTTTGTTTCCGAATTTAAAGAATTTGCTCTCAAGGGGAATTTAGTAGATCTTGCTGTAGCCTTTGTTATGGGTGCAGCTTTTAACAAAGTAACTTCTGCATTTATTGATGGTATGGTTATGCCAATAGTGGGAATGATTCAAGGGAAAGATTTTTCTGAGTGGAAATTCACATTAAAAGAAGCAACCACTGATGAGAGTGGAAAAGTCATTGAGGCTGTAGCTGTTAAATATGGTGCATTTATTACTGTTGTGGTAGAATTCCTGATTGTTGCCTTTGTTATGTTTGTAGTGATTAAAGCTATTAACACAGCTAAACGCAAAGAAGAAGCAGCTCCAGCAGCCGCTCCAGCACCAACCAAAGAAGAAATCTTGCTGACTGAAATCCGGGATGCCCTTAAAGCTGGCCGATAAGACTATCTTTCCAATTTTTTGATTCTTACATTTAGAAACCGTGTCTTTAGATGCGGTTTTTTTTATGATCTATCTAAGTGGCAGATTTTCTGCAAGTGTATCTGCACAAAAAAAACGTACAGCCGAAGCTATACGTTTTTGTATGTAGCCATCCATTTACAAGCAAAAATCGTGTGTATAATCTTACCCTTTCTTGGTAGGAGTTTTTTTAGCTGGAGTGGCAGCTGGCTTGTTCAGGGAATTGATCCAAGTAGCAATCTTTAGGGCATCCTCTTTAGGCACCTGTGTCATTGGAGCCATCGGCGGATAGCCAGGCCAGTTGGCAGGCACAGGTTTGTAAATCAGCTCAACAATTTTAGCATTGGTATATTTTTTCTTCGCCACTTCCATATAGGCTGGCCCAATCACTTTGGCGTCAGTTTTGTGGCAAGCTAGACAGGTATATTTGGATAATAAATCAGTAATTTCCTTAGGTGGTTGTGTAGCTGTCTGAGCTTGTGCACCTATGCCTGTTAGTATCACACACGTAAAAAAGAACAGTATTCGGAACGTATACATAATAAAGATGAAAGGATAAAAATGATTGAATACGAATATTAAGCAGTTGTCTTTCTAGAGCAAAACTACTATATTTTTTAGTTTATATCCTAACTCTTTTTATTCCTATTAGACTGTATAGGCAAAAAACATTTATCTGGTAAGAGTGTAGAGATTTTCCTATGTTTGCAGTTGGTAGGGATTAAGCCTTTATCCATGAAAGAACACGTGACACAATTACTGGAGTTCAGCCTGATAAAGATAAAGAATTTCAACATTACCCTGTTTGATCTCATTATCCTTTTCATCATCATCTTTATCAGCCGCTGGCTTATCTGGTTTGTAGGTAAGTTGCTACAAAAACGGGTTTTTAATCGTCTGAAAATAGACGAAGGGCGGCAGTTTACTTTCCGGCAACTGGTCAAATACATCATTTACCTGACAGGTATACTCATTGCCTTTCAGTTTATGGGCGTAGACTTGTCGTTGGTACTAGCCGGATCGGCGGCTTTACTGGTAGGCGTAGGACTAGGTTTGCAACAAACCTTCAACGACCTAGTATCTGGACTTATTCTGCTTTTTGAAGGCAATGTACATGTAGGCGATATTATTGAAATCAATTCATTGGTAGGTCGGGTGGTATCTATTGGCTTGCGTACGTCTAAAGTAGAAACCCGCGATGCGGTTACAATGATTGTACCCAACTCTAAGTTTATTGTGGACAATGTCATTAACTGGAGTCACAACCGTACCCTAACCCGGTTTTCAATCAGTATACACACCTCTTACGAATGCGACCCAGAACAGGTCAGGCGGGTGTTGCTGGAAGCTGTGCGGCACCACAGCGAACTGGTTGTTGACAAACCAGCTCCGTTTGTGCGGTTACAAAACTTTGGCGAATCCAGCATTGACTACGAGCTCCTCTTTTGGACTTATAATGTATGGCGTATCGAAAATACCAAAAGCATGATCCGCTTTACCATCTACCGACTCTTTAAAGAAAACAAGATCACCATTCCGTTTCCACAGCGGGAAATTTTGATTAAAAATACACCTACTTCACATTCAGAAGATACATCCAAATCCTTTTTATAACCTGTACTTATTTACAGTCAAAGAAAGATTTCTTTCCACGTCTAGCTACAAGAAAATGTGGTTGTCTGACACTTTTTGTGGTAAGTGAGACTTTTGGCACATTCAAATTGCTTAATCCACTCATTATCAAATAAATAGATGTTACAATTCTTTGAAAATATGTATTCTCCACAAAAATTGTCAGACAACCGAAAATGTAAGAAACGGCTCTAAAACAGGATTGGGGTAGGTATAGGCACAAACCAAGCCTTGAAAATGAGCAAAGAGAGGTATTTTTTATTTACTCATGTACTCACTTACGCATAGTTGAAAAGCAAGTTTTAAAACAGTTTCTAGGAGTTGTCTACGTTGGCTTTTTTTTAATGTCAGGATTTTCTTACATATAGTTTGCAGGCATATTAATTCCACCCATCAAAAACAATTGGTCGAATCCCCCTCCTCTCTCATCGTCTTTATGGTTTTATATAACAAAAAAACAAACTTATTTTTGATGTAGTATATATACCAAAACCTAGCTTAATTCTTTCAGGAAACATGTAAGAAAATTCTATTTTCTTACTTTTTGACAAAAATCACCTTTCTGCCGACAGCCTGTATACATGGTCACAAATGCCCTTTCGTTATACACTGCCCAATTCGTGCCGGTTATAGGCTGTCTAAAGCACCCTTCCCGAAATGTAAAGAAAAAATATTTCATTCATTATTTTTTTTACGTATGAAAAAATCGATATTTTCCTTATGTGTAGCATTATTGAGTATACAAGCTTTTAGTCAGGAAGAACATGGCTGGGAAGAAGACGCCGCTCAGCCAAATGCTAATTTCTATGTAATTCAAAAAAAGTATCAACAGAAATTTGCGGAAGAAGAGAAAAACAAATCTGTTACCACGAGCAGCTCGGCAGCAGGCATACAACTCATGCCAGACAACAGCTACGTCAAGTTTCGCCGTTGGGAATGGAACACACATCTGGCCCTCAAACCCGATGGCAGTTTTCCCACAACTGCCGAGTTATACAGTGCCTATCTGCAACACACACAGGCCAAGAAAGAAGCCCAAGGTGCTTCTACAGTACAAGCTCGTACTGTCACAACTGCGGCTCAAGCCAGTTGGGTAAATATGAGCCGTACCAAAAACTCTGGTGGTTACTGGGGCATGGGTCTTGCGAGTGACATTGGATTCCACCCAAATGCTACCAGCACATTCTGGGTCACTACTAACCGGGGCGGTATCTGGAAAACCGTTGATGGTGGAAAAACCTATACTCCCCAGGGAGATAAACTTCCATTTTTGGGTACAGGTGCCATTGCTGTTGCAGTACCAGACCCAACCAAATCTGCTATCCTCTACCTGGCTGTTGGGAGTTACAACGGACATGAGCACGAACGTAGCATGGGTGTATACAAATCTATCGATGGCGGAGCTAGCTGGGCACCCACTGGCTTTACCAAAGCCTTGCAAGACAATGTAGAAATCAAGAGTCTGGTGGTAAGTCCTAACAATGCTACCACTCTGCTGATGGCTACCAATATCGGCTTGTTCCGAACAGTGGATGGTGGAACCACCTGGACGCAACTTCGTGACCAAAACTGCCATGATGTGATTTTTAAACCCAACTCAACCACTGTCTATGCCTCTACAAAAAATGGTCTGGAGAAATCAATTGACAATGGAACTACCTTTTCTGTGATTGTAGGTGCAGAAAAGAATGCCCATCGCCTGTCTGTAAGTGCTGCCAACCCAAGTGCCTTACTCGGCAGGAATAGTACTGGCGCATATATTTCCTTTGACGAAGGCAAAACATGGCAAAAAAAGAGTTTTCCAGAAAACACAGCCCCCGATTGTATGACACTTTCTGGAACCAAGGTAGGCACATGGTATGCCGGAAAAATGGATATGTACCAAAGCTTAGATACAGGAAAAACCTGGCAAAAGATCAGTATGTGGACGGTTGGTAGTGCCTCGGAAGTACACGCAGACCACCGGATGCTGAAAGTACAGCCAGGCACCAACACTCTGTTCAGTATGAATGATGGCGGCGTAGATGCCTATACCGAAAGTACCAAAAGCTGGCAATGGCTCAGCAGCAACCTGGTCATCTGTGAATACTACCATGCCGCCTCTTCAGCTACAAATAGCAACATTATGCAGGTGGGTTCGCAGGACAATGGAGGCTCTCGCAGAGGCAGTACAGGAACATGGATCAATACCAATGGTGGAGATGGAGGAACACAAGCCATTGACCCTACTAACCCGAACATAGCATATACCTGTTACAATCCTTCACCGGTTATTCAACGCACAATCGATGGGTCAAGATTCTATTCCTTGCCCAAACCGGATCCCCTCTTAAACGACAAAGGTGCTTCAGCATGGGTATTACCCTATATCATCAGTCCTGTCAATTCTAATGTACTTTATGCCGCCTACCATGCGGTATATAAATCCACAGACCAGGGAAATACCTGGAAAAAGCTAGGAAGAGACCTGACCACACTCAATGACTATTGGAGTGCCCTTCAAACCATTGCTGTGGCACCTTCCGATACCAACCACATCTATACCTCCAAAGCGGGTGTATTTTACTACACCTACAACCAAGGGGTAACATGGACACAAAGTACACAGGCATTTGTTGGAACTATTTCCAGCATTTGTGTCAAAGACAATAACCCAAAAACGCTTTGGGTTACAGTGGGTGGATTTTTGGCAAACAACAAAGTATGGCAATCGACAGATGGCGGAAAAACCTGGACAAATATCTCAGACGGTATTCCCAACTTCCCGGTCTACTCTATGGTATACCAGAACAACTCCGAAGGTGTACGATATATTGGTACGGAAATGGGTGTCTACTACCGTAAAACTGACATGATTAAATGGGAGCCATACGGCAATGAGTTGCCCAATCTACCTGTCCGGCACGTTCATATTCAATATAATAGTGAAAAACTACGGGCGGCTACATTTGGTCGGGGCATCTATGAAACAGACTTGCTGCAAAGCGGAAACGTAAGTACCTGTGTGGCACCTGCTAACCTAGCTATACCCAGTTCTGATATTACGGCAGCTACGGCCTATGTGAGCTGGAGTCCTGTTAAAGAATATAAAACTGATGGAACCATTATCAATGCTACTTTTGAAGTATCCTATAAATCTACTGGAACGACAATTTGGTCTACACCCATGACTGTCAATGGTACATCTACTACCCTGAAAGGGTTGACAGAAAATACTTCTTATGACGTACAAGTAATCACGGTTTGTAGTAATGGACGATTTGCAGCCTCTATCAACTTCAGCACAAAGTCTTCTGCAATTCTAGCTGGTCAGGTATATGAAATTATTTCAGCTCTGCCTTCCAATCGCCGACTGGAAACTAATGGCACCAAAGTCTATATTGCCGCTGACAATAATCAGAATGACCAACGCTGGCACTTGACAGATGCAGGAAGCGGATACTTTTACATCCAATCACTGTTCTCCGCAATTCCAGAATTTTTAACCATCAACAATGCGGTAGGTGCTGACGGGCTAAAAAGTACGGTTACACTGAAAAATAACCTGAATACTCAGAAATGGGGAATCCTGTATATGGGCAATGACTTGTACAAATTTCACCCAATAACAGCCCCTTCCCGACGCATGGAGGTGATAGATGCCAATGACATAGAAGACAAAGAAGTCCAACTCTGGATGAACCGGACAGAAGTACAGACCCGACAACTGTGGTATTTTCAATTGAGTAGTGCTGTCAGCACGACCACCGCTCCAGCTGTATATCAACCTGAAACAGCAGCTGCTACAAAAATGGAAGCTACCAGGACTTTCCCTAACCCTGCAACAGAGCAATTCACGATTCACTACCAAAATACAAACCAGATACAAAGACTGTACATTTGCCTGACCAACCAAATGGGACAGGTAGTATACAGGTACTCGCCGCATCTACAGAAAGGTAGCAACAATGTGGAAGTAATGACAAACAAGTTGCCAGCTGGAATGTATGTACTAACTGTACAAGATGAGCAGCAACAACTACTTCACTCGCAAAAAGTAATTATTAAGCGATAATCCAGTACAATCCTCTTCCTGCAAGCCTTCTGTACCTACCCAGAAGCTTGCAGGAAAACAGGATGTCTTTGCCAACTACCCGTTTTTATATACCAGGCCTAAGAAAGTCTCAAAAAAAGAAAGATTTATTTGTTGTCTTAGGGTATATTTTTTAAATTTACCAGCTTGAAACAACTGCTTTCCATAGGACTTTTTGCCTCTTTGCTTATTCCTTCTGTAGGGGCATATGTCTGGTTGCATTACCAGAAAGCACAAGTCCGCCATCAGGTGAAGCAACAAATCCTGCATACCCTCCCAAAAGAAAACCTGACATTGTTGGTTTTTACCCATCACCAAGCCAGTACACAACTCCAATGGGAAGATGAACACGAATTTGAATACCAAAACCACTTATATGACGTAGTTCATACCAAAATCCAAGATAATACAATCTGGTACTGGTGCTGGGACGACCAAAAAGAGACTATTCTAAACCAGCAACTACAGGAACTGATAGCCCAACAGGATGAGACAACTACTCCTACCCAAAAAACCAAAAAACAACTCACTAATTTTTTGAAAGAACTCTATTGCATCCAGTCATTTACCTGGCATGTAGGTGAGCTTGTTCAGATACCGTCTTCTTCTTCGTTTTTTTATACAAGCTGGTATCCATCTCATTTTCTACTTCCGCTTTCGCCTCCTCCTAGGTACAGCTAGCCTAGTCTTCTTCTTTCTATTTGACCGCCTGTATCACGGGTATCCTGCCTGTCTGTCTACCAAACTGACAAGGAAGGTGTACGCCAGCAACAGTCTGTCCAGACTTATCCTTATGCCCCACTGTCTTTTATAACCAAAGATTAATGATGAAAAAAATCTATTTATTCCTTATATATGTAGTATGTGCCTACACTGTTAGCTATGCACAAATGACCCAAGATACTGTCCAATTAGACGAAGTAACCATAGCTGGACGCCTTCCTGACAAACGAGCCGATGTAATCTCGCCTGTTACACAGATACGAACAAGAGACATTCAATTTAGAAACCCGCAAACTTCTGCCGACCTACTGATGCAAACTGGAAAGGTATTTGTCCAGAAAAGCCAGATGGGTGGCGGAAGCCCTGTGCTTCGCGGAATGGAAGCCAACCGTGTATTGCTGGTCGTAGATGGGGTTCGCATGAACAATGCCATTTACCGGGGTGGACACCTGCAAAATGTCATTACAGTAGATCCTAACATTCAAAACCGGGTAGAGGTACTATATGGAACCGGATCAGTGATGTATGGCAGTGATGCACTGGGTGGTGTGATTCAGTTCTATACACAAAAACCTGAATTTTCTTCTACCAATGATCTGCTGGTCAAAGGCAACATGTTCACCCGTTTTGCGTCTGTCAACAGAGAAAATACTGGGCACATAGACCTGAATCTGGGTTTCCAACGATGGGCTTTTTTCAGCAGTATTAGCTATTCCGATTTTGACGATCTGCGGGCAGGCAAACGTACTAATTCGTTTTATGACTTCCGCTGGGATCGTACGTCCTACGTTGAACGCATCAATGAAGCCGATACCGAAGTCAAAAATGCTAACCCACAGATTCAGAAGTTTTCGGGCTACAACCAGCTTGACCTGACCCAGAAAATAGCCTTTAAACCCAATGACTACAGCACCCATACCCTAAATGTACAATATTCGAATTCTTCGGATATTCCCCGGTATGACCGCCTGACAGACATCAGAAACGGAAAATTACGGTTTGCAGAATGGAACTATGGTCCTCAGAAACGTGTGTTTGGTAGCTATACCTTCGAAAATACCCGTAGCAGGTGGTATGCGGATAATATCCGCCTGATTGCTTCATATCAGGATATAGAAGAATCTCGTATCCAACGTGAAACAGGCTCTACCCAACAAGTATCCAATATTGAAAAATTGCATATTTATGGCATTAATACAGACCTATCCAAAAAAATTTCTGACCAAACCGAACTACGCTATGGCGTCGAATGGTATTATAATGATGTGCAATCTCATGCGTTTTCTCTGAATAATGTCACCAATGTACAAGGAACGGCCGCCACTCGTTACCCAGATGGTGGTAGTACCATGAACTTGGGTGGTTTTTATGCCCGGATCAGTCATCGGATTGGAAAAATTCTGTTCGTACCTGCCATCCGGCTCAGTTATGTGTCGCTCAATGCCAAAACCACCAATGAAAACCTCAGTCCATTTTTCACCTCTGTACAACAAAAGAATACTGCTGTGAGTGGTCAGTTGGGGGCTGTATGGAACATCAGTAGCGACTGGCGACTAACCTCCTCGGTATCAACTGGGTTCAGAGCACCGAACATAGACGATATAGGCAAAACATTTGACATACCCAGTGGACTAACCCTCCCTAATCCTGATTTGAAACCTGAACAGTCGCTGAGTGGAGACCTAGGCATTGAAAAAACCACTGATCGGACACACTTCGAAGCCAACGTTTTCTATACCCAGTTGTACAATGCTTTAAAACCTGCTTTTACTACCTATCAGGGCAAAGATTCGGTTCTGTTTAACAACAATAAAACCCGTGTTCAAAAGATCGTCAATACCGGAAAAGCCTGTATATATGGAGGTATGCTAGATGTAGATGTCCGTATAGCCTCTTATCTGATGTTATTTGGCAATGTCACTTACACACTCGGACACGATGTCTCACAAGATGTTCCAATGGATCATATTCCGCCAGTGTACGGACGGGTGGGCATTCGCCTCAACGGGTTCGGCAAAAAACTACAGGGCGAGTTGTATGGTATGTACAACGGTTGGAAACGTCTCAAAGACTATAGCCCCTCTGGCGAAGACAACCTGAAGTATGCCATTCCTACAGAAGGTATGCCCGCTTGGTATACCCTGAACCTGAAAGGCTCGTATCAAATTTTACCAACACTGAGTATTCAGGCTGGTATCGAAAACCTGATGGATGTGCATTACCGTGTCTTTGCCTCTGGCATCAGTTCTCCAGGCAGAAATTTTGTCTTGACCCTGCGGGGGAATTTTTAAATGAGCAAATATTGAATGTATTAAAAAAGGCTTCGCTTCAAGCGAAGCCTTTCCTTCTGAGCCGTGGAGAATATTTACGAAAACCCCAAAGATTATTTACTCATCCACTCATTTTTTTTTCTTTCCTGTAAGTTTTCGTTCGTAATAGCTACGCATTCCTTATGGTTACTGGTATTATAGCAGACAATCTGCCTCTACATACATGCCTAGTCAACTGATTTTATTTACATATAACTCAGTTACAATTTTTTACAACACCCAAATAATCAATTAGTTAGATATTAAAAACACACTTCATTCCAATAGGTCTCTTCATTTTTTAGGCTGTATCGCTAACAAAATCCCTTTAACCCCAATCTGTGTATATAAATCAAGAGAAATAAAAAATTACTTCGAAAAGAACCCCCTAAATTAGCAGAATGAAAACAAAGCAGAAGTATGCTTTGTGGAAATACTAGAAGAAAAATCATATTAATTATCTGATAATCAAAAATTTACACTTATGTGATACACATTCGATAACACACAGGCAATAACCACCGGGTGGTTTTCCAGCTACCCAGTCAGATGAAAGAATATGTAAGCAATATGGATTTAAAGTTTTGCCACTTTGGAAAACAAATACAAATTTAAGGATATACGCACGTACGCCTCAACGGAAAGTTTTGACGGTGATACCAAGAAGTATCGTAGCGTATTTGAGAATCAGGAGACAACCTATATTTATTGTGAGTTGTCTTTCTACAACAAACTCTTTGATGAAGAGGACTGGAAAATCCATCTGACATTCAAGTGTTTCTCTCTGGAAGAAGAGCATCGAACGCCGCTGTGCAACCTGTCTGTGGACAGAGAAGTGACCCGCGACGAAAACATTGTGGTAGCCCGCCATAGCTGGGGGCTAGGCGAACCAGGTGCATTCTGGAAACAGGGCATTTATGAATGGGAAGTATACATGAATAATGTACTGGTTGGAAGTAAAGTATTCTATGTAGAAGATGCCGGAATGGTATGTGAGGAGTTAAATCCTTATTTCGTAGTAGACGCAGTGCGGCTGTACGAAGGCGATTACCAGGGTATCAGCAAAGACGAACGGGTGTATGTAACCCAGTTTCAAAATACCGAGACTCGCTATATTTTTGTAGAATTCAGTTTTATCAATCTACAACTGGAAGGGTGGCAATGCGAGATTTTCTTCAATTTCTATAATAGTACCGGCCAACTCAAAGGCAGTGTGCCGTACATGAAGCACATTGAGTCTGACCCAAATACAGACGACTGTCTAGTAACGGTAACAACTGGTTGGGGTTCGTCAGAAAAACGTACTTGGTACAATGACAAGTATACCTTGGAAATCATTTTTATGGATGTACCTATTGCAGTGCTTCCTTTTCAGGTGGGCGACGAATGGGTGAAAGGTATTCCACAAGTGTATCAGGGCGGAAGTCATTTGCTAGCTCTCAAACAACAAGCAGTCATTCAGGAATCCAAGCAGGAAGAAAAACTGGAAGATGTAATTAATCTCCTCAACCAGATGATTGGCCTGCAAGACGTAAAATCTAAACTCAGCGACTATACAGCCTATCTAAATTTCCTGAAAATGCGTCAGGAACAAGGCTTTAAAGAGAATTTTAGCATCAATCTGCATACTGTATTTACAGGCAATCCAGGAACTGGAAAAACAACCGTGGCCCAGTTGCTCGGACGCATCTATCATTCAATGGGGCTGCTCTCTAAAGGCACCATGATGGAAGTAGGACGGGCTGAACTGGTAGGGAAATACATCGGACAAACTGCTCCAAAAGTAAAAGAAGTCATTGAAAAGGCCCGTGGAGGGGTTCTGTTTATAGATGAAGCCTACTCTCTGGTACGCAGCGAAAACGACGAACAGGATTTTGGGCGAGAAGTGGTAGAGATTCTGATTAAGGAAATGTCTGACGGCCCTGGCGATATTGCCATTGTGGTAGCTGGCTATCCGCAACAGATGCAAATCTTCTTGGATTCTAATCCTGGCCTACGGTCTCGCTTTAATCAATATTATAACTTCCCAGACTATCTGCCACAGGAACTGCTACAGATTGCTGACAAGAAAGCTGCCGAGAATAATACACTATTTACCAATGATAGTCGCTTATATCTGTATGAAAAAATTACAGATGCCTACCGAAGTCGAGACAAAGCATTTGGCAATGCCCGTCTGATTAACGCATGGGTAGAAGAAGCCAAAATGAACATGGGATTGCGAATTGTACGATCAGGCAATTATACAGGTCTTACCTCCGAACTTTGGCGTACCATTAGTCTGGAAGATATACAAGCCATGTTTGTCTCCAGAAAAGCAGAACGTCCAGACATTCTGGTAGATGAAGACCTACTGGCACAGACTCTGATGGAACTAGACTCACTGGTAGGACTGGATTCGATCAAAACCGAACTTCGAGAACTAGTACAACTGGCTACGTTTTATCGTGAAACCGGCCGTGAAGTCCTAAATCGTTTTTCTTTGCATACCGTGTTTACGGGCAATCCGGGAACTGGAAAAACAACCGTGGCCCGACTGATGGCTAAACTTTGGAAAGCCTTGGGTCTGCTAGAACGTGGCCACCTGGTTGAATGTGACCGGCAGTCGCTGGTGGCAGGTTATATCGGACAAACAGCCATCAAAACTTCTCAGCTCATCGAAAAAGCGGCGGGTGGCGTACTCTTCATTGACGAAGCCTATACCCTGACAACAGGTGGCGAAAATGATTTTGGGAAAGAAGCCATCGAAACGCTGCTCAAGCAGATGGAAGACCGGCGGGGTGAATTTGCAGTTATCGTAGCAGGGTATCCAGACAATATGGAACGGTTCCTAGAAGCCAATCCTGGACTCAAATCTCGTTTTGACAAAACCCTGCATTTCAGCGACTTGTCTGCCGAAGAACTCTATGTGGTCATTACTTACATGCTGAAACACGAAGGTCTAACTCCGGATGCCAACGCAGCCTTCTGCCTGAGAAAGCATCTGACAGAGCTACACGAACGCAAAGATAAATTTTTTGGCAATGCCCGTACCATTCGTACACTGGTGCAAATGGCAGTCAAAAAACAACACCTGCGTATGGCAGCCATAGACAAAGCATTGCGAACTACAGAGGCCATTGGTATCCTGACGCTAGAAGACTTGACACACATTACCCAGACGGAGACTACCTTCTCCCGGCCATCTATTGGATTTCAGCGGGGGCGGTAAGTAATGTATGTATATGTTACAAACGCAAAACAGCACCTATCCTAAAAAGTAAATGGCTGGTTGTTTAATGGCTACCAAACAACCAGCCATTGAACAACCAGCATCTACGCATTTATTTGACTCATGCAAAAGCTACTTATTCTCGTCCTTCTCTTATGCTCTGGGGTCTCTTTCCTTGGACATGCCAGTCTCTCCGAAACACTGACAGAAGGAATGCTTGTTACCTCCAAAGGAGATACCTTGTATGGAGACTTTGTTGATTTTAAGACGAATCTTTATACCAATCATTTTGTGGTACTTCGTCAAGAAAATGACAAGGAAATTGCCGTAGATACACGCAACATACGCATGGCTAGTACAGAAGGTCGGATATATGAGCCACGGGGCTATAAAATACTGACCTTGCTTTATGCCTCTCCTAATATACGGTTATACCAGTCCTCTACCAATGAATATGTATATTATTTTCCTGCCCGTCAGGCACAGTTTGTCTATACTCCTTTTGCTCAGACCATACAAGTATCTTCATCAGCAGATGATCACCAGACTTTGGCAGATATTTTCGCAGACTGCGAACAGGTAGTACAAAAAATACATGCAGGAAAGTACCAACTCAAACAAGTCAAGTCCTCAGGTTCGATGCAGGCATTGGTAGATTATGAAAACCTGTGTGGCTCAGGAAATCCTGAAAAATATCTCAAGCAACTAGATACAAAAATGGTCAAAAACCTTTACAAATAAGTCCAGATACTCCTCAACAGGTGTGTGAAACACTTGTCAAAGGCTGTAAGAGGCGTTTTCTGTCTTTTTCAGCCTTTTTTTTTATTTTCTTTCATTTTCTTTTATTTCTACATTATTTACATTTAAAATTAACAATCTTCAAGCTATAAACTTCTTTTTATTAAATAATTATTAAATATTGCTTTTTATAAAAGTTAATTGTTTGTTTTTTGTATCATTGCATGAGGCTGCACCCAACGTAATGCATCTGTGTACTTCACTGGCTTCTAGTAAACTGATAGTCAATTTTTTCCAATACCAGTTGCCTGTGGGTGATTTTTTAAGCCTCTTTTTTTATTCTAACCAATCTCTACATGTCTCTACAATCTTCATCCTATAGAAACACATGTAAGAATAAAACTGTTTTTTATTCTTACCTAACACTGAATCCTCTCATTTTCAACATAAATTCTTTCCAATACGCTATTGAATAAAGCTATATAAATCCTTCTCTTATAACACAAATGCCCTCTCTTTTTGAAATTTTCTTTACTTACGACACCAAGCAACCACCTAATCAGGTATTGTCATTATTACTATTCCATAGGTTCTGTTATTTATAACCAGTAGAAAGAAATACCATACAAATAATTATGTTATCCATCCCTATCCCGCTTTAAAGGAAAAAGAAAACTATACCAAATTATATTAGCTATGGATTTTAAAAGACGTGCAAAAAGGAAAGCACCCCATAATTTCAGATTTTTTATATCCGTTATTTTTTTATGCACATGCGTCATCACTATCAACCTGAAAGCAATGGCACAGTGTACGGGCGGAACTTGTGGCGTAACTTTATCAGGTTTGGGCGGCGGAGACTACAATGCAGGCAGCAGCATGACCATCTGCACCGATGAAACCGACCGGAATATTAACACCAATCACCATACTATTACCATTTGTATACGTCCAGGTACTACCTATAGTGGCACCATTGGTGTAGGTAGTGGGACAGTTACCATCAATAATTACGGCAATTTTACTGGAAAAATCAGCAACTATACTTCTTCTGTTACTGTTACTAACTATTCAGGTAGCACATTTTCTCCCAGTAGCAACATTAGTATTGGTGGAACTTTTATCAGTCAGACAGGAAGTACACTTTCTATACCTAACGCTTCTCAAGTTCACACTGGAGCAAATATGACCATCCAGTCGGGTGTAACGGCTTCGTTTGCTGGAAGTTTTACGGTAGATGGTACTTTTGAAACATCCAGTAGTTTTTCTATTGCTTCAATTCTGACCAATAACTCTACTGGTACCATTACCATACGCAATTCCGCTGTCAGTATTGGTAGTAATATGAACAACACTGGCATTATCCGTTTACAAAATGCTCTGCTGCGTGTCAATGGTGATTTTACAAATAACTCAGGCGGGCGAGTACAAAACATAGATACCAGTTGCTCACGTGTAGAAGTAATAGGAGGCAACAGTAGCAATAACTCTGGAGCTTTTTTCGGAAGTGGTACAAGCCCTACAACTGGCAGAACAGATATGTGTAGAAAAGCAACCATAGCTACCTCCGATGCCAGTGGAAGTGGGTTTAGTACTAATAATGGCACCACTCAGAATATGTCTTCTCCAGCGTGTAGCTGTAACCTCACAGCTCTGCCAGTAAGTTTTATCTACTTCAAAGGCAAAAAAACTGAAGGAGGTGTACTACTGGAGTGGCAAACAGCTAGTGAAAAAGACAATAGACTATTTGTGGTGGAACGATCAACAGATGGCCAAACATTTGTACCCATTGCTGAGATCACAGGCAATGGCACTATGCAAGGAGTATCATCCTATAAAGCCATAGATGCACAACCATTGAACCACCTGACGTATTATCGCCTCAAACAGGTAGACTTTGATGGAACTGAATATCTGTACAGTCAACTCATTGTAATCAAACAGGTGGCATCGAATGTAGGTGTGAAACTTTTGCCTAATCCAGCACAGCCAGATGCTCAGGTGCAACTACAATTCTCTGTGCCTGTATTAAAGGTCAGTCTGAAAATAGTAGATATACAAGGCAATGTTCATCAGCAGGTAACTTACACAGAGCCAAAGTCCTTCTATGAGTTGCCCATACAGTCTCTGCCCAAAGGTGTATACCTGATTATGGTTCAGTCTACGACCAACCAAGAAACGTCTAGTCAAATCTTGCGGTTTATCCAGCTTTGATATACATCTGCTTACCAAATCCCTTGCTGCCTTACCAGCAAGGGATTGTTTTGTTTTCGGTGTATACAAACAAAGCCCCCAATCCTCCCCATCCAAGTTCAGAAAGGTGTCCGAAGCTGCTAAACCTACCTGCCTCATATTGAAAAACTACCCTAGCAATTGTACAGACATTCACGCATGATTTTCAGAATATTCGGTTTGTTCCCAGTTGGTCGGGGCTAGACAGTGGGCGACTACAAGAGTCGCCCCTACTATTCATTTTTCCACAATGGTCAGTTCATGGCATTCGGTGAGGTCTGGAAATTCGAAACGGCGGAACATTTCCAGAATTTTAGGATCTGGTACACGGGCTCCTTCCTCTCGTTTGGCATTGTCTCTCAGAATAGTTTCGATGGGTTTATGGATGTAAATCATGTGAATCTTAGGCTTGTAAGGCATCCATATTCCCAGCAATGTAGCCCGTATCTTGGCTGTAATGTTGGTAGCATTCCAGACAAACGACTGCTTTTTGCGACAAAATTCCTTGCTCCGTTCCCGACTGAGTTGAATGACCTGTCCCTGGTTGTCGGTAGGGTCAATGTCGAGTTCTTCCCGTATGGCATCCAAATGCACACTCGGAAGGTCAGTTAGGTGGGTTTTCAGGTACGAATCTTTGCCAGAAGCAGGTAGGCCACAGAGCAGATAAATGGTAAACTCAAACTGGTGGTAAAGTTGTGTGTCTGGATAGCTGTTGTCTACATTGAAATAGTGAAACCGATCATAAGCAGAAGCAAAGGTTTTGGGTGTCTCAAAAATATCGTTTTCCAGACAAAATTCTCTATACATGTCCAAATTATACAACATATCGTCGTGTGTGTCACAGATTCTCCCCAATAGATCTGCTTTGGCAAAGATGTACAACAATTTATTACTTGACAACATACTAAGCCGAATGGAGTCGGGCAGTGGATAGCCACGGTTTAGTACATGAAAGGGATGTCCATGAAAGCGGATCAGGTAATAGACCTGCCGGATAAAGTCCAACGACTCCCCTTCCCTATCTAGTAGCTGACGCGTCAATGCAGCTCCTTTCTGTGCATGGCGTGGATTGGAAATACGATTCAGGTTTTCTCCATAGTATTCGATGGTTTCTGGCTTACAGATGTCGTGAAACAAGGCCACATACGTCAAGATTCTCTGTTCATACGCAACCAAAGCCTGAAATTCCGGCAAGTGTACCAAGGCATTTAGCACCATTTCCGTATGCGTATACACATCCCCTTCCTGGTGATGCACTGGGTCTTGTGGCGTTTGTTTCAATGCGTCAAATTTTTCTTTATATTTTCTGACAATCTCAAAATCAGTCAGTTGTATTTTTTTCGTTTGCATAGAGAGCAGCTTAAAGATTTTATAAAAATTTTCTACGTGCCTGCTTATTCAGACCTACGCTTGTTGAGGTTTTTCATGGAGTAAAGTAGCTACTCTACTCCATGAAAAAATCCTTCCTAGTTCTTTTTATATCGGGCAACCCTGCTGACTAAAGCCGGAGCATTACGAATGGTGAGCCAGTATTCTTCCCGCACATCTTCATCAATTTCAATCGGGATTCGTTCGCCATACAGGCGGTCTGTACCGTCTTTCCGACAGCCAGAAATCCAGTATTGGTCTCCAGTTTCTAGGTCAAAAAAATTGGCTTTAAATCCATGCCCGTTTAAGCTTTGAAAAGCTTGTCCACGGTAATATAACGTTTTCCCAGATTTGGAAAACGTCACTCTGCCAATACGAGCTTCGCCAGTGAGGCTGTCTGCTTTTCGTTCGATATACATAATTCTTGATTTCATATTTTCTATTTGTTTTTTAGGATACATATTTTTCAATCAATTCATCCATAGCCTGACTCAAATGTGTGTGTACACGGGTTTTCTCCACTTGTGTAAGCTTTTGAAAATCAACCGTATATCTTTGCATCTCCTGCACTAGGTCTTCCCAGAGATATTCTTTCAGTTGGGCACGTTTGTGGGTATCTTTTGCCTGAATCCGTCCGATTTTAGATACTGCATTGGCCAGTCGGTTCATAGTTACGAATTGCACTAGTTCACGGGTCAAGCGGGTAGCTTTTCCTTTCGGTTCAAACATGAGCCATTTTTCTGCCTGGTGAAAGTGGGTTTCCGAAAATTCTGGAATTTTTCGTTTCAACACCGGACGAAATACACCTGTTTTAGTACTGATTTCCAGGTTTGTCCACGGTTTCACCACTACACCTTCGGCCAGATTTGGAAATGGCAGTGGAGGCAAACCCAGCAAGGCTGGAATAGTACTTCCAAAACGAATATCATAAGCCATGGCCTGTTCGTAACTTCCAGTCAGCAAAGGTTTAGCGTAGGGTAGTCCTGCTTTTTCACACAAGTTGCAGACCTGTGCATAATCCAGATAAATTTTCGGTGAATCGGCGGCACTACACACAGCTATGTCAAACACACAAAACTGAATATCCGGCGAATAATACACCCCACTCTGCACTAAGTCTACAGCAGAATTTGGTTCAACACTTGGATGCGGATAGCCACCGCCAAACAATTCGCCATACACCAGCAACGTATCCGGCTTGGACAATGTCAGCGTAGCTACTAACGCCTGTAAAATCAGGCATTTTTCTTCCAACATCGGTACTAGCATCTGATACTGAAAAAAATCTTCTCCTGCGGAAAGGATTTCTTTGCGTTTGGCATACGAAAACCCATGGGCATCCAATAGAATACAAAAATTGGCTCCATGAATCTTTTCGGTTACCACCCACGAAACTTTGGCAAACTGCCGATACTGCGCAGCCATTAGTTGACGAGTGGCAAATGTTTCATCTATTTTTTCATAGGGTGTAAACATCACAGGTTATTGATTAAAAGTTGTAGATTCAAAAATAAACCACATTACTGGCGTAACTCTCTGCTTAGCAAAAGAATTACGCCAGTAACGATCAGGTTATACAAACAGATTCACACCAGCAACCAGTCGGTTGGGAATGATAGGTCTGTCGAGCCAGTGGGTTTCTGAGTCCAGAATACTAGTCAGGAAGTCGGGGCGGACAAACTTAAACCGATCCTCAACTACCTGTTGGTTTTCCTGTTTGATGTATAGTCCTTCCATGACACGGCTCTGGTTGGTTTCTTTCAGGGCAATGTCATAACGAAGTCCTAGTTTGTGGCAGTCTTCCTGTAGGCATTCCAGGTGATTCTCATTGATAAAAAACGACGGTGTCACATAGGTATACAATTGTTCTTTGCGTTCCAGTGGCCCTTCATACAATACCTTGACCGACTTCATAAACGGCATACAACACAGCATTTTCCGTCGTTGGGCAGTACTCAGAAAAACCTCAGTTTCTTTATCATAGATATCAAATTCCAGGAAATAATGATCCAAGTGCGTATAGTAGACCGTATGTTTGGCATACATCCATTCGCCATAAACAATGTACTGATCTCCGATCACATCCCAGATTTGCGGGGCAAAGGTATTAGCCCAGGTCTTGAACAGATCAAAGTGGCGTTCACGGTATCCGCCTGTCAGGTAGTGGCCACGGCTTTGTAGCAGCAGTTGTCCGGTTTCTGAGAAACTAATGCCGGCATTAGCTCCATCCATTTTCTCTTCAATGACTAGGAATTTTCCTTTAATTTCGGCAAATGGCACACTTTTGAGGTCTTCGTCCCCTTTCTGCAATCGAGACCCTTCAATATGTCGGGTTCTCGGATATTTTTTTATTGTTAGCATAGATTCTTCGAGTCAAACAGTTGAATTCCTGGTCTGTAGATACCAAAGAAGCACAGACATACGTATGCTAGAAGTAGGCAAAATAATTATCATAGCCATGGTATTTCCCTGATTGTCAGAAAAATACATACCTAGCAAATACGTACAGGAAAGGCAATAAGAAATAGTTTAAGAGAAGGAAAGTTTCTCTCTTAGGCCTCAGCAAGGAGGCATGTGGGGGCAATGTGTATTAGAAGACCACGACTGTTTACAGGGTATTACAAGTAGAATTATGTGTTCGTTAATACGTTTCACGGGGAAAGGTAACCATTTTTTGTAGAAAATTTTTCTGCTATCCATTTTATATCCATTGGGGCATACACAAAAGATAACTCTTCCACGCAAAAAAGTCACCAATCGTTTCGGATTGGTGACTTTGAATTATATATACATGTATTGTTTTTTTGGGGGTCAGACGTTGCCTTTGACGTACATTTTTCCTGCTGGGGCTTCGGTACTGGTAGCTACATCTTCGGCAGTGATGGCAAAAGCTGCGGCTGGCATGGCTAGTGGCCGCATCGTAACCAATCCCTGTTGACTGGATTCTACAGGTACCTGTCCGGCCCAGATGGGACCTTTTCCGGTAATCAACCACAGGCGGTATTCCTTACCTGGCGGCAGAGGGGGTAGTTTCTTGCACGACACATAGAGATTTCCTTTAGCTGGATGCCAGTATAACACGACCATCGCATCCATCCCTTTTTCCATGGCCATCATATTTATGATATGATATTCCGGATTGGTAACCACTGAAGCGGTCATTACTATACTATTCATCCTCGTCTGAAGCATCTGTGTTTGCAGAGCCATTTGTTGGGTTTGGGTTTGTACCTGAGCCAATTCCGATTCGCTTCGTTTCCATTTCTGATAAAAGAAAACATTACCTAGAAAGCTGAAACCCAGCACAATACTAGCAGCAGCGAGCCAGAGTTTTTGACTGCTTTTTTGGCGAAAAGGTATGTCTGCTACAAAAGCGGCTTCTGTTTCTGCTTCTTCTTCATCCGAAGGCCGGGCAACTGCGATAAACGGCTGACTGGGTTCAGTTGTTTCAGCCAATTCAGCTAGGCTATCCATCACCTTGGATTTCAGTTTAGGCGGAGGATCCTGGGCAAATTGCATTGCATATGTTTCCAATGCACCCTCTATGGCTGCAATTTCCTCACGGATTATTTCATGTTGCAGAGCTAATGCTTCTATTTCACGGGTTTCCTCCTCAGAAGTAAGTCCTAAGACGTAGCTTTCTAATAAACCCAACGATATGTATTCTTGAATAGTCAATGTAAATTTGTAGTAAATTTGTTTAGGCTAACATTACAATAACAGATAGCTTTATAGAAGTTATACGATGTTTTCAAAGACACACTTACAGAAAAAGGCTCTGATTGTGTACAGATAATAAAGCTGTCAAAGAGAAAATAATAGATACATTGCCCAGCAACCCATTTTTGTATCAATCGTATATACTTTACAAATTAATTTTCACATCTAATATCTCACGCAAATGATTGATGGCCATTTTAATACGTGTTTTTACGGTCCCTAAAGGAATGTCTAGCTCTTTCGCCAACTCGCTTTGGGTATAGCCCCTAAAATACAGGTAATCTACTACTAGCTGATGTTCAGGTCTAAGTTGATGCATTACTTTTTCCAGCCCAATATGATCTACTTCTAGCTCTACCTTACTCTGGTTGTCAATCATACTTACGTTGTGTTCCATATCATGGATTTGGCTTTGCTTCCGATAATCCTGCGAACGGATTTTATCAATGGCTGTATTGCGGGCAACATTCAATATCCATGTAAAAAGCGTACCTTTGCTTTTTTCATAATGAGCAATATTTTTCCAAATTTTGACAAAGGCTTCCTGAATTACATCTTCAGCAAGTTCCTCTGACCGTACTATTCGTGCCACTACCCCGTATAAAGCAGTTGAATAATGGTCATAAAGATACTCAAACCCTTTCCTGTCCTGTTGTTTTAACAGGGTAATAAGCTCATTTTCAGGTATGTTTATTTGCTTTGGCAATCGTATAGTGGTTTATTAGGTACGAAAGTAAATGATGTATTTACGAAAACCAACTCTGAAAGGATTTTCTTATAATAAGTCCAGTTCAGCAACAATAAACGTACTCCCCCCAACAAACACAACATCTTCAGGCGTAGCATTGTTTTGAGCTTCTGCCAATGCATCATTTACATCTGGAATCACACTTCCTTGTAGGCCAAATGCTGCGGCCTGTTGGGCTAGCAGATGGGCATCCAAAGCCCGTGGAATGTGTGCCTGGCAAAAATAATAGTGTGCCTGTACAGGCAACAAAGCCAGCACCTGTCGTATATCTTTGTCTTTGACCATGCCAATGACCATATGCAGTTTCTGGTACGAAAGGGTAGCCAATTGTTGTACCACCTGCCGGATTCCGTCTTCGTTGTGCCCAGTGTCGCAGATGGTGAGGGGGCTGCGGGACAGAATTTGCCAGCGGCCTTTCAGTCCAGTAAGCTGAGTCACCTGGCTAATGCCTGTCTGACAGGCTTGCCGGGAAATATTCCACCCGTTGGCATTAAGCACCTCTACGGCTTTGAGTACGCCTGCGGTATTTTTTAGCTGGTACACACCTAGCAATCCGAGTTGCAATGCAAAGTCGGGTTCTTTGCCTACAAGGCTGTGCACTTGTACGTTTCGGCGGTTTTCGGTAAAAATATGGCTGTCTATCAGTTCAATTTCGTCAGAGACGAACCAGAGAGGTGCGTGTTGGTGACAGGCCTTTTCTATAAATACAGCCTCCGTTTCCGGCTGACGTTCACTGACCACAACTGGAACACCAGCTTTGATAATACCTGCTTTTTCGAAGGCAATCTTTGGCAGTGAGTCTCCCAGAATATCCGTATGATCCCAGCCAATGTTGGTAATCAACGAAAGTTCCGGCGTAATAATGTTGGTTGAGTCCAGCCTCCCTCCTAGTCCGACTTCAATCACGGCTATATCTATATTCTGGACTGCAAAATATTGAAAAGCCATAGCCACTGTCCATTCAAAAAAAGAGGGTGCAATAGCCTCCATCACAGCTTGGTGTTGCTCCACAAAATCCACCACCTCCTGTTCGGGAATAGGCTGACCATTGATGCGGATTCGTTCTGTAAAGGATTTCAGATGAGGAGAGGTGTACAGACCCGTTTTATAGCCGGCTTCCTGCAAAATAGCCGCCAGCATATGCGATGTACTGCCTTTGCCGTTGGTACCCGCAATATGTATGGACTTAAACGCATACTGAGGGTTGCCTAGATGTTCGCACAAGGCCAGTGTATTGGTCAGATCAGCCTTGTAGGCCACTTTGCCTACCCGATGAAATACAGGCAAACGGCTATAGAGATAGTCTAAAGTTTCCTGATAGGTCATGTACAATGTATATTACTTTTTTTGTCTTTTTGGTGAAGAATATTGTCAAATAATCAAGAAAATCCTGAAATCAAGAAAATTAAGGTTCTGACAATCCTACTAATCAAGGTTCTGACAATAATCTGCCAGCATTTTTTCAGATTCTTTTTCGCCCAGTTGTACCGACAGTTTCCATTCCTGACAGGCTTGTGATGTTTTGCCTAGTCCCTGATAGGCCAGTCCAGTGTAATAATGCAGCCATTCAATGCCAGTACCCAGTGTATCAGCTTGTTGCAGGGCATTCAGGGCATCGGCGTATTTTTTTTTTCCCAGAAAATACACACCAGTATTCCGATAAGCCCAGCCATTTTTCTCATCTTTTTTGAGTGATTCCCGCACATCAGCGTAGCCTGCGTCGAGTTGTCCCAGCTGCATTTTGACAAAGCCTCGGTTGTTCACATAATACGGCTGATAGGGATTGAGGGTTATGGCTTTTTCCAGTAAGGTCAGAGCGGCGGCGTACTGTTGTTGTCGGATTCGGATCTGAGCCAGGTTGTTATAGGCAAAATCCTGCAAGGAATCGAGTTGTAAAGCTTTCTGAAAGTTTTTTTCTGCGGACTCATACTGGTGCAGCCCATATTGACACACGCCCAGGTTGACGTAGGCATCGGTTAGTTTGGGATTGAGGCGGATGGCTTGTTCAAAATCCGGAATGGCCTGTTGATAGTCATTTTTGTGGCTTTGAATCATAGCCCGGCTCAGAAAAACTTTAGCAGAGTCTTTGTAGAAATCGACTATTTTGTTCAGATCTGCTAAGCTTTCATTGAGTTGTCCAGCTTTTTCGTAGGCTTGGGCCCGATTAAAATACGCCTCATAGTATTTAGGCGTTAGTTCGATGGTTTTGGTAAAGTCGGCAACGGCTTGGGGGTAATTTCCGTACCGAATGTAGGCAATGCCTCGGTTGTGGTAGGCATCGGGATAGCTGGGATCTGACAGGATAGCTTCGCTATACAATCGGATGGCCTCTACGGTATTGCCTTTATTCATTTCGATATTGCCCCGCTGAAAAAACCGCAGGGTATCGTCCTGCTGACAACTCCACAGAAAAAAAACACTAATAATCAGTCCAATAGCAGATTCTGGAAAAGAAACAGGTATACGCATTCCAGTTGAAAAGTTTCAGGTTAACAGATTACAAGTTAACAAGTTTCGGATTGAAAGGTTTCAGGTTGAATGGATAGCTTATTTTCAATGCGTTGAAAACCGATAAAATACCCCTAGAGGCAATCTTTTTCGGAACGAGTCATGCAGAAAGAGTTCTCCAGCTTCAGGATTGGTGACTTTGCCAAAGCAGCTTCGCACCAGGTTGTCTACGATGAGCGACGAAAATCCCAGCGAATACACATTCAGAATCAGAAAATGGCGTTGGGGGTCTAGTAGCTGGTGGCAAAGTTTGAGCATCTCATTGATTTGTTCCTCTAGCAACCATTTTTCGCCTTCTGGACCTCGTCCATAGGCTGGAGGATCCAAGATAATTCCCTGATACTGAGATCCCCGACGTACTTCCCGTTTCACAAACTTGAGGGCATCTTCGACTAGCCAACGGATATTGTCGAGATTGCTGGCTTCCATGTTTTCACGTGCCCAGGTAATGACCTGACGCACCGAATCTACGTGTGTCACTTCTCCTCCAGCGGCTCGTGCGGCTAATGAAGCTCCTCCAGTATAGGCAAAAAGATTCAAGATTTTGGGTGGTGGCCCAGCAGGCGACGGTTCGCGTTGCATGGCTTGCATTTTGGCCACAATATAGTCCCAGTTCACGGCCTGTTCCGGAAAAATGCCTACATGTTTAAACGACGATAAGGCCAGCTTGAATTGCAGGGTAGTGTCTTGTAGCTGATAGTTCATATACCAGCGTTCAGGCATTCCGGCTTTGCGTTCCCATTGGCCTTTGTCTGGATTGTTTTTTTCTTTTCGAAACCAGGCATTAGCCCGTTGTTCCCAAGCCATTTCTGGTATTGTTTTGTCCCAGACTGCCTGTGGCTCTGGACGAGCCAACACATATTTACCAAAACGTTCCAGTTTTTCAAATCCACCACTATCAATCAGTTCATACTCTTTCCAGTGCTGTGGCGATAATAATGTAATAGCCGGATAAGGTTGAGGAGGCAATAAAGTCGTTGGTTGCATGGAGTGAAAGTCTATCAGTCAGATAGGGATATTAGAATTATCCATGCAAAAATAATAGTTTGTTCGAGAATACCTAGCCTTATACCCATTTTACAGAGCTACATTCCAAAAAAAATACAAAAAATCCTATCCCCTCGACAGAAAAATGCTTTACGTTAAAACCTTCTTTAACTTTAGAATAAGTACCTGATTGAAGTTAGTTTGCTGTATATGTGAATTAGTTTATATTATTTTCAAGCTTTTTGTGCTAAAATTGCATAAATTTAGTTTTTATTAGATGATAATATCAAATACTTTTAATCAAGTACTTATATAAACATTCTTTTACTTACAAATATGTAAAATATGATAATTAACTCATTTGAAGACTTAGAGGAAAGGTTAAAAAATTGGATTAACTTCTCAGGCGAAGGTGATTATGATTTCATAGGAATGATGTATTTGCTGAAAGCCTGCCTATATAATCTGAGAAAATACTCACTTAGTGCTGATTTTGAGGATTTAGAGGATATCCTTTCTAAAGAGGAAGTAGAATTTATAAATATAACTTTAGAGAGATTATCCCCCTAACTGCTCGAAGTCTGTTTCAAGTCTTATGAAGTGGACTTGGAACTGTAATGGAGTCAAGTTTTTAACTTGGTCTACCAGGTCTTGTTCATAAAAAACATTTAGGGTATTTATTCACGTCATTGCGAGCTTGCGAAGCAATCTCCTCAGATCACAGGCTTGGCTTCTGTGGCTCATAGCCTTCTTGCCAAGCCTGTGGATAAAGACCCTTTTACCGAGCCTGTGCCTAGGAGATTGCTTCGCTCCGCTCGCAATGACGGACTGTTTTTAAATTTGTCCAATGCTTTGACCTAATAAATTTTTTATAAACAAGCCCTGGAGTAAATACAAAAAGGCTTGATTTGTACGAAACCCTAAACCCCCACTCCTGTTTTAGCCTAAAACCTCTCAGCTGGCGATTGAATAAGGGTAGAAGCCTGTTTGACCACTTCATGAATAAACCGCATTTTTGCTACAACTCCAGCCGTAAATACCTCAGGAACAAGATCTTGTAGCCCTATCGTACGATTCATTTCGTTGATTTTAATCCCCAGTTGCTCATAGCGGAGCAGCATTTGTGCAAACTCGTCGTATGACGTATAATCAATAGTTGTGGAAAAGCCTATGTAATTGGCTGTATCAAGCACAGCAGTCATGTCTAGATAGGCTCCGAAAGTTTCAGCAAAGTCTTCCCAGGGGTGCATAGTCGCATAGGCACTGATATAGTTAAATGACCAGTCGGTTTTGAATCCGTTGACATAATAAGTTTCCAGTGCTTGGGCATAGCTGGGAAAATTGTGATTGCCAAAAACAGCCATGCAAGCATCTTCGCAACGGTTCTGCACCAGTAGTTGCCAATAGTAATGTCCGATTTCGTGGTGAAAATGTCCGATCAGGGTACGGTGTGGCTCACCAAATTGTACCCGTTGCTTTTCCCGCTCCACGGGATTGGCTTCTTTGCTGTTGATGGTAATTTTACCATTGGCATGTCCTGTCATGATGGGACCGTCACCTTTAACCAGGTTTTGTTCGAAAACATCTTCTAGGAAATCAAATGACAAAGGCACCACAAACCCCTGAGCAGCAGTCCCATAGGGCAATTTTAGCAAATCCAGGTTGTACAACAACCGACGCTTGGCCGCTTCCAACAACCGCCACTTATCTATATTTCCAGGCACTGACAGGTTTGGGGTTGTTTCGGTATACTGGCAACAGTTGCATAGTGCCTCTGCACTTACAACAGATGAAGCCACTACCATGCGGTTACAGACATGATGCGTAGCATAGTTGGCACACTTGACCAGTGATGCATGGCATTGCTCACACGTATAGGCATTTCCAGACACAGGCATTAGGGCACGAATGGCGTGACATTCTGGACACCAGCCTACTTCCCGCTGACAGGAGACACACGAAGAATTTTCAAAATACAGCGTATTGCCACACGCACAGGCAAAAGATCTCATATGACTATTGATGTATATTGAATAATTACCAAAGATATACTTCTGACAGCATTTTACCTTTGACAAAGTTCTGGCTTGCCATGTATGTAGTAAAAAAATCATGCCTGCCTTTGCAAACAGCTCTTGACAAAGGTACGATGTATCTTCACCAAATGATCAAAAAAACATCTTATTGGGTCTTTAATTGCATTTGTATATTTTTGTAGGCATCAAGACTATATTCATTTTATAGGCAAAGTCTAATCAAATGTATAAAATCAACGACATTGTAAAAGTAAAGCCCAACATCAAGGAGCCTGATTGGAATAAATATGATATTTCTGGTTGGCAAGGCAAAATTATTGAAGTAGTAAAGCCCATAGATCCAAAAGAGGAAATGCTTTATACCATTCAATGGGACAGTTTAACGTTACAACAAATGCCTAAAGGTTACTTTATATACTGCAAACGGGATAGATTTGTGCAGTGATTTTTAGATCAATCCTCATGAAATAGCCATTGCCACTATTTCTAGACTACCACATATACACAAATTTACCCCATTCAAAGTATAGAATCTGAAGTAGAAGGCTACGAAGTAGAGGAGATGACTTTGGGAGAAAGTGATCTTGAACCTGCACAAGCACGTGCCGATGTGCCAGTAAGCCAACGGACATGGTGGGATGAGCAGTCTGAGCGGATCATAGCCATCATACAAGATGAGGAATTTTAAGTCTATCCAGAAACCTTGCAACGTTATCTAGATTTTTTATCCGAAAATCTAGACAAGCCATGTCTTTTGACAGGAATAGAAGATTTTAAATGGGAAGAGAAGTTTGTTTTTGGATATGGAAGTCAGGGAGAATACAAAAAATTAAAACAAACCAGAGCCTCCTATCGAGATACTTTTGAACTGGTAGCATTTGAAAAGCTAGACGATTGTTCTAATATTTTTGTAAAAGTCAAACGAGTGGCAGATAAAAAAAAGTTTTCACTACAATTATTTGAATTAAAGGCTGTGGATGAGAAATCCAAGAATTACCAACTCTTAGACGACTATTCTGTTTGGATAACCAACTACTTGCAGGAATTTTAAAAACGGTTTATTGGCGTACAATCAATGAAGGCTTTAAACTTTGTCAAGTTCCGAAAGGTTAGCTAAATATTTTTTAAAACCCTAACAATCTGCCTGTTATGCCTGTAACTATCCAATCGTCTGAGGCTACTCCATCCGACCAGCCTTTGCCATCTTTCAAAGGTGAGAAGTTTCTTAAAATCACCTTCTGGAAACAGGCATTGGAGGCTACCTCTGTATGCCCTGAGGCCCAGTGAATATGTGCATCAGGACGCACATATTCACTGGGCGGTTACTTACCAATAGCCTATGTACAGGATTCTACGTTGAACTGTAGGTTTTTCTAGCTGTTACAAATCTATTTTTTCCAGGTAGAAAATATCTCTTCGTCCACGTACCTGTTCATTTTCATTATTTTGAATGCGTTGGTAGCCCCAGGCCAGAAAGTGGTTGTCATACCAAAACTCAATGTCATCGGTAGAAGATTTTTTCACTTTGTCGCCTTCGTAGTTAACGAGGCTCATCTCCTCTTTTCCATCAGCTATGGCATTGCCTTGCACCACTTTGGTTTTGAGCTTGTCGCCCTGGTTGTAGGCGAGTGTAATTTGTTCGTTTCCGATACTCACTTTTACTTTCTCTTTCAACACAAAGGTTTTTACATTGTCAATCTCAAAACTATTGTCCCACAGCAGGTTACCTTTCATATCAAATCCAGCAATCACAGCATGGGTGTAGACATAACCATCAAAGACGGGATAGTTGCGGAGCCCCGAATACGGCCCATACCCCCACGGGCCCATTGGGTTTCCCATACCAAAGCCCCACGGACTTCCGTACATGGAGTTTCCGGCCCAGTTGGTGTTGCGATATTCCGGATAATAGGCTTCAGCAATCATGATATACTGGCCGTTTCGCTGAATAATATCATGTACCAGCAGTCGGTATTGCAGTTTGAGGTCTTTTCCTTTTTCTTTCTGCTTCTTGATTTTGGCTTCCATCCGTTCCTTGTCCCGGCCTTGCATGAAGTTAAAGAAGTTTTTAAAATCGGTAAAGCTATGGTAGCGGGTAAACGTTTCGGCACCGTCTTTGAGCTGGGTAATGTACATGCCCTGCGAATAGTCGGCCGTACCGAGGAAAACCGAGCCTTGTCCCCAGCCCCAGAAGTTGTAGGTAGAAGCTCGGCTGTAGATAGGTCCCTGCGTGCCGTAGGTTCCGATCACAAGCTGATTGCTACTGTCTAGGTTAGACACTTTTCCGCCCAGCAAATCGTAACGGATGTTTTCGTCTGCCATCAGGGATACGTTAGTAACTACCTCTCCGTCTGTAGAGTAGCTTTTGATAAACACCCGTTTTTCTCTTTCCTTGGTGGTCACAAAGACGGCGTTGATGACCTGATGTACACTATCGGCTTCGATAGACTGGATGTCGGCACGTACCCGAAAGGCGGTAGGTAATACCTTGGTATTTCGTTCCAGCAGATTGATCCGGAGCAAGACTGGTTCGTCACGGGTGGTACCTGCAACAAAAATATCATTGCCAATGGCATCAAAATCTACAATATCCAGCTTGTCTAGGGAGTTGAAATCATATTTGACGGCAAATCCAGCCCGTACATTGAGCTTAACCACCTGGTACGTAGGAGACTTAAACCGACTGAATAGCAGATAGATAGCTTTATTACGATACACATACCGGGTCAGATCCAGTGACGAATTGACCAGACAGTCTACCGACCAGTCTTGTTGCAGGTTGGTATCGTAGCGGGTAAAGACGTATTTACCTTTGCCTTTGTCCGAGAACAGCACCACACCATCCGACTCTATGGGTACAATATGCATATTTTCAGCATTTTCCTTCGCTGCGTCCAGTTCCAGGCGTTGCTTTCGCTGAGCCTGGGCAGTTCCTGCACAGCACACCAGCACCAAAAGACCTACCACTACTCCCTTACAACTTCTCTTTAGCTCTCCAGCAATGGCAGGACAGGCTCTATGGAAGCTGGGAAATTTGAGACGAAAAAAATCTATATGCGTTTTCAAGGTATTTTATGTTAGTTTTCTATAAATAAACGAAGGGTCTCCATTCATCGTATAAACGAATTGCCTAAAAATCAAGTTCCGGCCTGTCTCTACCCCCTCCTGCCTTCACGAGAGGCTACCTAACTCCAATATACAATCAAATTCTTCGGTCTTGAGTGGCATCACAGACAGACGGCTTTGGCGGAGTAAGGCAATCTGGCTGAGGCGGTTATCGGTTTTGATTTGTTCAAGGGTAACAGGCTGTATGAGCTTTTCTACAGGTGCCAGATCTACCGCTACCCAGGTGGGGTCATTGGCGGTTGGATCGGGATAGGCTTCACGAACTATTTTGGCAATGCCTACCACGGCTTTTCCTTCATTGCTGTGGTAAAACAGTACCAAGTCGCCAGTTTTCATGGCTTGTAAGTTGTTACGGGCCTGGTAGTTACGCACCCCATCCCAGCAGGCAATGCCTTCGGTTGAGAATGTATCCCAAGAATATTTAAAAGGTTCGGATTTTACGAGCCAATGGTTCATATGCAGTTTTTAAAAGAATAATTAGTCAATCCTTAAAAAGCCATTTTTACGTTTTTTAGCTTCATTTTACAAACTTGATTGAGCAAAATAGGGATGAAAAAATTGAGCCAAAGAAAAGAGAAAAAAAGAACAATAGCAACCAAGCCGTTGAGTCCCACACAGGCCAGTGTATATAGCATCACATCCAGCCAGTCAGAGCAAAATACTTCCTTTCTTCCCAGATAAAAGCCACCAAAATTACGCACCGAGATCAAATCCGAATAAAAATTAACTTCCCTTATAATCGTGAAAGTATTATCCAGTAAGGTACCCAAAGGAAGTAATAGGCTAAAGATAGCTTTACGAAATGCAGCCAATGCCATAGGAAACCTCAAAGAGTCAACACCTTTGAGAGACTTTTTTCAAAGGATTAGCTTTAGAAAAGGAAGAGTATCAGCCATAAGTGCAACTGCCCGAAAATTGGCAGTGATAATATAGAATATGGTGGTAAAAGCAACACCTTACATAAACCCAGAAGGTAGGTTGTCCAAAAGAGATAAAAAAAGTTCTTGCATATTTGTAGTCTCTAAACAAACAAATCATGCAAGAACTAAAGTCTATAAAAGACTCTTCGCCCAAGATAGCAAAATTAAAGATTACT
>JACCDR011128299.1_pt1 | contig 72972 bp, 97 predicted proteins | sample 7446431 | NCBI WGS metagenome assembly JACCDR01 (sample SAMN15323443, study PRJNA562643) | freshwater metagenome | isolation source: river surface water | place: USA:Blue River Watershed | collected 2017-08-17 | reverse complement strand
CCAGGCCCTCCCAGGCCCTCCCAGGCCCTCCCAGGCCCCCAGGCCCTCCCAGGCCCTCCCAGGCCCCCAGGCCCTCCCAGGCCCCTAGCGGTCGATCCCACTCACAAAGATCGACCGCTGGAACACACGCGGCGGAACCGCCGACGTCGTGATGCGGTTCGTGACCTTATGCCTCACGCCTCGAGTTGGATTGACCACCCACACAGTTGCAGAAGTCGCTGATGGCGCTGGCGGCACGTAGTCACCGGTCCCGACTACGCCACCGCCATCGTCGTACCAAACCGACGACGCAATCGTTTCACCAGGGACGAGCACGCGCGCCCAGTTGATCGTGTAGTCTAGCTTCTCGTCTGGATCCTGCTGAAAGTTCACGTAACGAGATCCCCTATGCTGCCTTCTGTCACGCGGAGCTCGGCGGTGACGTCGGTTGCGCGTCGTTCATGAGACGTCTCCGAAATACGAGTGTCTCGAATCGGGTTGAATCCTCTGTCTGACACCGTTGCCTCAAGCCACCGAGAATCAGGCTCGAAGCGATGGGTTCGCGAAGATGCGTCAGTTCCAGTGGTTCGACTCTGGGGAGCTGCGTGAAACGGCGGTAGCCCTAGAGCTCGACCAAGGCCTGACGTCACCAGTGCTTTGTAGGCGCGCCCGAGAAGGCCAAGGCCTCTGGTAACGAGACTCATGTTAGCCGCTCTCTGCGTTCCGCGCCTTGTCCGCGGTACGGCTGGGTCGCGGCTGCATCTTCGAAAAGGTCACCCTCGAGAAGAAGCGTGGTGCCATCGTTGTCGTAGACCTTTAGCTTGCCGTCCGCAGGGTCAGTCACCTGCTTGTTGCGGAGCAACTTCTCAATTCGCTCTAGCCGTGCATCTTGGTCAATCGTCAGCCCTCCGCCCCCACCGCCCCCGGTAGCGATGGTCTCGCTCTTGATTGGCTGGCTATAGCGCACGAGCACACGGTACGCGCCGATGGTCGCGATGAACGGGTCTCCACCTCCGTCTACGAGAAGCACACCGTTCTCGACGACGATGCTCTGGTGCGCCTCCGAAGGACGAATGCGCCACCCGTTGAGGAGGAAGAAATACCCCGTCACGTAGATGCCGGCGCCCGCGTCGATAGGCTCCCCGCCCACGACTGCGAACGCCGGTAGGTACTGCGCGTTGCCCGTCGAAAACCAGTCCTTCCAACGGCTGTAGAGGTCTCGCACGTCGAGCGACGCAGAGCCGTCGAGCACGATGACCTTATTGGGACCGTCGAACGTGTAAGCCATACTTACGGGTTCGCGTACTGCCGCTCGAAGGCGGCCACTAGCGCGACGCTGTTGGAGGTTGAGCGCTGAATTGTGCCGGTCGCTTTGACGTACTGGCCCGTCGCTAGACCGATGCCGATCACCGTGATCGGCGCATCGGTGCCCGGCGTGCGCCCGCCTTGCGCGTTCGTGTCGTACGCGAACGAAAGCGAAATACTCGAAGCGCCTCCGACGTTTCCGGTCATGTTGGCCGGCGTCGCGTCCTGTACGAGCACCGCGCCGCTCTCGCCGTAGTCGTTCCCGGCCCCAGGAAGCGTCGAGAAGTAGACCCAGTACTTCGCCGAGGCATCGTTCTTGAGATTATCGCCGAAATTGAGCGTGAGCGCCGCAACGAACGGGAATGTGCGCTCGATCGCGGAGTTGTCACGGAAGACCAAGCGGTTGATGTCCACCGTCTGGTAGTTGTCGATGAAGACGCCGCTTCCGCCGCCGGCTGCGTTCGTTACGTTCTTCGTCTTGAGGGTGTCGCCAACGAACTCCAGCAGAGCGTCTGCGGTCTTGCCTGTGACCGTGCCCGCTCCCGCGTCAATGTCCGTCGTGCGGCGCAGGCTCCACTGGACGAACTCATAAATCTGCTCAGCCGTGCCGTTATTGCCGTTGATGATGACGCCGAACGAGCGGTTCGTGCCGCCGATAGAGCGCGTCTGCGCGACGGCGTAGTACGTGATGCTCATGCCCGAGTAGGGCGCGACGTCGGCAACGTTGTTCGAGTCCGCGTCGATCTGGACGTCGGTGTGCGTGACCTTTAGGTCCGCGCCCGTGCCGATCGGAAAGCGGTAGGCCTGCGAAGCCATCGACGTGACACCGATGTCCGAGAGCTGAGAAGAGCCGTAGAGCTGCCCCTGCTCTCGTCCAAAGAGCTTGAAATACCCACGGCGGTCGAAGTCGGAACCCTCCGCGAAGTTCGCGTCCCCGTCATCGTCGCGAAGAATCTGGACGGCTTGGTTAATCTGACCCTGGAGCTGCACGTTCGTCGGAGCTCCGCCAGTGCTCTGCTGGTAGTAGAGCTGGTCGTTCGTCTCGATGCTACCGAGGCCGATGATTCCCGCCCACATCTCCGTTGTGAGACCCGAGGTGTTTTTGACGGTCCAGCCGGCGTCGCGAATCAGGTACCTAGCCGCGTCGTTCTCGAAGTTCCATCCGCCGATGAGCTCGAAAGCCTCGTCGGTAATCGGAACCATCGGGAACTCGAATGCGGCCAGGTTTTTCGCGTGCGGGTCGGTGCGCCACTGCTCCTTGAGAAAGGAGTAGAGGCACTTGAGTGTGACGCCGTTGGTGCCTTGCTCACCGGTGTTGGAGAGGTCGCCGACGACGTTGAGCTTGATGCGCTTCGTGCTCGTGTTGATGAACACCTCAACCGCGCCGAGGTCGGTGGGGCTATCTGCGAGGAGATCTGGATCTGTGATTTTGGCCATTTTCGAGCTCGATTAGGGGTTGAGGTACTGTCGGTCGAGAACCTGAGAGATCGGGATAGACGCGTCGCTTGCTGTCGCGTAGGCGAGGACGCGCATGTTCTGGTAACCGAGAGCGAGGATCGAAATGTCCACGCTTTGCGACGGGGCGACGTAGAACGTGTGTGAGCCGCTCGTGACGTTTTCGGATCCAGTGCCCACGATCTCCGTGGTCGTTCCTGCGCTGAAAACGCGGACTTCTGTCGGGTTCTTGAGACCGGTCAGCGTGATGGCGACGGTCTCAAGAGGGTAGAGGTCCGTCGTCTGAAGTGCGGTGCTCGTGACGGTATCGACTCGGACGCAGGTGATCGCGTTGGTCGCGCTCGCCGTTGCGCACGTGATGCGGAGCTTGAGCCTGATCCCGACACCGGCCGTGATGGCGCCGACTGCGTTCCAGTTGGTTTGGTTGAGCGCGAGCCAAGAACCGTTGTAGCCGGCGCCCTTGTCGTACTGGAACTCGATCGTGTGATTGCCGGTGTTGGTCCCGGTAATCGTCGGAGCGATGTTCGCCGCTGCGCTGTGCGCTAGCGCGAAGTACGGCATCTCGAGCGTGACCTGGTCGCCGATGGTCGTGAGCAGAACCTGTCCCGCCGAGTTGAATCGCGGGGTGCCAGCCGTGACAGCGCATTGCGCCGAGGTGCCCGCCGTGGGCTCATTCATTGTCGCGACGATGCGACCAGTCGTTGCGGCGGTGAACTCGTCTTTCCAGTGTGAGCCGTAGACCGAGACCTGACCGGTCGTCGCCGACGTGACACCACACCCCTTCTGCACCGCGTTCAATGCGGCGAGAGCTGTTGTGTCCGCATAGTCGCCAGCGACAGACTCCAACGTGATGTTGTTGTCCGAGTTGACGAAGCCCCAGAGACCAGTGCGGGTGTTTGAGCAGTAGCAGCGCTGGACCCTGATTCCGTCGTTGTTGCCGCCCGAAGTGACAATGAGGCCGGATTGGTTCGCGCTGCCGAGGTTCAACGGAGACGCCCGTGAGCCGATGAGCTTGACCGTCCCGTCGTAGGACGCCGAGAAGTTCACGAGCGCGGTGTAGGGCTGCTTGTTCGTGCCAGGGAGCAGGAACCCCTCCACCGTCGCGCCGTTCGTGCCTGCGGTGAAGTCGATCGCGCTCATCGGGTTTGTGGCCGAAGATGCGGCGTTGAATGTGTCAACGTAGGTAGTGTTGACGTGCGTCGGGTTCAGCGATGCAACGTGCAGGATCCTCCCGCCGATGATCTCGTCGTTGGTCCAGGAGCAGTCCACCGACTGGGTAACGGTCCACGCTCCGGTTGTTGCGTTACCGCGAGCCGCCAGCGCTTCGAGCCTATTGCCGCTGAAATTGACGTCGGTGATGTAGTTCGTCGAGGCGATGTAGTTTCCGCTCGCTGCCAGCGAATAGCGCGTGAAGAAATTGTCGGCGATCGTGCCTCCTCCGAAACATGAAGCAAGCACGAGAGCCGTGTTGATCTGAGCTTGCGTGGGAGCGACGAGGCATCGGTTGATGCTCAGAGCCGCTGACTGCTCGGAGATGTTGAGAGTGTCGCTGAAAGCCGAATCAGCGAGCGTAACTTGAAACGGCTGAGCCCAAAGCGCGTACCACTCGTGTACGCCCTTGGAAATCGTGATCTTGCCGGCGTTCGTGGTGACGTACTCCTGCCGAGTTGCCAGCGTTGCGTTCGGAAGCACGCGAGGTCCCGATCCTGAAACTGTGCGGGTGCAGCACGTCAGGATGACGTTCGGGATGCGCACTTTGCATCCACTCGCCGGCAAGTAGCCTACGTTGTTCGTACCATCAGAGCCGATGCGAATGCCGCTCGTCGTCTGCCAAACAAAGCGCCCCTCAAGCTCCGTGGTCGGAATGGTCGAAGAGGCAGCGAGAGAGCCGACGCTCGTAAACCACTTGTAGACTCCCGAGCCCGGAGCCGTCTCGATTTGCACGCCAGGAAAAACACCTGCGACCGTCGCGGTGGTCGGGCACGCCAGCACTTGCCCGCGGGAGCCGCTAGTCGTTCCGAGCTCGAACCAATCCCCCACGACCTCGAACTCACCCACGCGAGGTACGGTGATTTGCGCTGTGTCGGCCCCGCGCACCTCGATCCATCCGACCACGTCAGCGCCAGTTGCAGACGCGGAGATGCCCGTTAGAGCGCCGGAGGCGAAGTTACCGCTCTTGTCTTTGACTTTGATGAACCCGCTCGTCGGCATTGCAGCGGCTGCCGCAAGAGGCTCGCTCTGCCAGTTTGCCCAAACGCCGAGGAGCTTCGCCGATGCTCCGCCCCCACCCCAGGCCCCCGGAGAGTCCGAAACCGTAGAGCCTTCAAGCGTGTCGAACTCCGCGAAATCGAACGTGCCGGCGGCCCCGTAAGTAGCACCAACGTCGTTCCACGGATCTCCTGCCCAGTCGGACCAATCGAGCCAAAACATGAGGCTCGACCCCGTGTAGTACGGCGTCTCGGAGGCACGCGCGGCAAGAAAATCCGCAGCGGTGCCCGCGACTTTGTAGCAACCGACTTGAGCGATTCGGACGTTGTAACCCTCTTCATCGCTCCCGAAGTTCGCGCCGCCGACGATGAACTGACGAAGCCTTCCGCCCTTGTTCGGGTCTCCGCTGACGTCCGAGACAACGACGCTCGTAACGCTGCCCTGGTCCTCGAAGATGTAGAAGAGGGTAACTGCGTCCGTCAGCCCACCGGCGCAGCTAATTCCGTAGCGCGCCCACTCCGTGGAGGCGCCTGAGCGAATCAGGAAATCCTGAGTCGTGAAACCTTCGCCGACGTAGCAGCGAATCTCGTCAGCCGTGACTTCGTAGTAGATCTGGACGTAGCCTGATTGCGTGCCGGTCGATCCGTTCTCGATGTTCCACGCGCAGATATTCAGGTAACCGCTACCGCTGTTTGTGGACCAGTTCGTGACCTTAGCAGCGACCTGAGTCATGATCGCGCCTGAGTCGAAGTCTGTGTTGACTCCCGCGTCTCCGCGCTTGATGAGGTACGCGTGCCCGCAGTCCACGCATGTCGCCGAGCCGGCCTGACTGATTGTCGTGTCGATTGCCGGCACAACGCCCGTACCCGTGTTGAACGGGATGACGTGCACATTCTCGCCGCTAATCTTGAGCTTTCCTCCGATGCCAGAGAACGAGACCGTGTCGAGGCTACCGAATGCCGTAGAGTGACCAAGGCACTGGTAGGAGTCCGTCTCGATGAGCAGCGTCGTGTTGTTGCTGATCGCGTAGGTGTCGAGCGTCGCGTTTGTAGACCCGCCCGAGAGCGAGTCCCACTTGACGGTCCCTCCTGTGTTCGGCGTGAAAGCGGTCATTACGCAAGCAATCCGCCGAGCGACGAGCGTAGGTGTGCTCTGATGGTGCTCGACTCTTCACGGGAGAATCCGACCAGATCAGCCGAGACCAGAAGCGATTCTGACGGAGTGTGCGTCAATGAAACTTCGGCTCCTTGTGACAAGCCGAGCGCCATCAGTGTGGAGTCAATCTCGCTTTGCTTCGAAGTAAGCGTTGAGTCTGGACAGTGTAGGAGAACCTTTATTGACTTCATGGTTTCCTCAGTGGGTTTGTTCCTGCGACGACGGCGCGTGAATCTCCTCTTTTGGAGGAATCACCGGTTCGTGTTTCTGCGCTCCGAAGAGTGAGTTCACGACTGTGTAAATGATCCCGATAGCGGCATAGATGGCGCCCCATTTCTTGGCAGTCGCTTCCGCGCTCTCTTTGCCTGCTGCTGCTCCAGCGCTCGCGCCAAGACGTTCAAGTCTGAGATGCGCATCAGCGATCCGTCGTTCATGATCCAGGTCTGTGACCGTGGAATCACGGAGCGCGTCCTCGCTGCGCCGCTGGCGATCCTCGAGCTTCTGCACCTTGTCGCCAAGCTCTCCGATTTTCCTGTCGAGCTTGGCGTTCTCAGTTCGGATGAGATTCGCGAGCCACTCTCGGTCGCTTTCTGGAAGAAGTGAGTCGCCCATGGTCTTCACCGTCCGTCGTCGAGGATGCGATCGAGGTCGTGCTCGACCTCGATCAGTTTGTTGCGAAGTTCCGAGGTTTCTGTTTCGAGCGTTCGCACCCGTGCTCGCAGGGCGTCTAACTCGGCATCATGCGCGTCCGTCTTCCGCCGAAACTCATACACAGCGAGTTCGAGAGAGCCGCGCAGCCGCCCGAGTTCTTCATGAATCGATTCAAACGGCTTTAGCTTCTCATCGAGAACTTGGCCGAGAATGACACGAAGTTCTTCTGTTCCGCTCATCCTCGGCGGAACATCGTGGTGAGTGTCGGTTGGCGGTGGAGCTAGCGTGTCGCCGTCGCGCTCGAACTCGGAGACTGAGCCGGTCATGCTTTCGCTCCCGCACTGGCATCAACCAGCATCCAGCAGGCAGCGTCTACGACTCCCGTTTCCGGGAGCGAGTGAACCTTCTGCCAATCCTTCGTGGCGTGCTCCGTCTTTGGACCGAACAGCCCGTCACGTTTCGGCTGGTCCCACCCAAGCGCAAATTGCTGCCAATCCTCTACGTCGCTCCCCTTGGAGCCGACTCTAAGAGTTGGTCGCGGAAGGGCCTCACCAACTGCGTCGTGCGCAATGCGCTCGTAGAGCCCATACCGCCATTTCGTACCTTTGACGTAGAGGTCAACGTTGGCCGTAAAGTATTCCTCACTCTCGAGAGCCAGGACGAACGCTTCTGGATCAGCCCCGCGGCGTGCGGACTCGTACGAAACTGGAAAGTTGAGCTTTAGGGCTAAGGCGTAACGCCGAGCTCCTTCCAGACCATCAGAGTACGCGCGCATCCTCGTTTGCGGATGCCCGAAAACACCTTCGCGCGCGTCGGTTGGGACCTCAAACCGCTCACCGACGACAACGCCGCCCTTTGCGTCGAGTCGTCCTTCCGGTCTAAACCACACCTCGACGCCCTTGAGAATTTCGCTGACGTTTATGCAGGTGTAGGCACCGCTGTACTTGCCCAACGCTTTGACGTTGCCAAAGTTCCAGTTCCACATCTTCTGCCACTCGTTGGTCTCCAGACCGCTTTTGGCCATCAAGAGTGCGAGTGTCTTTCCGTTCGGAACCTCCCCGGTGACAGCCGTCCAGCCATCGCGGAGAAGCTCTGCTGCCTGCTCAGGAGTCAGTTTGGTTTTCGCTGGAGGGACATACCTCATTGGTAGGCCCTCCGGATGCTCAACGTTGCGCAGTTCACGCCACGAATCTGCGCTTTTGGCTGCGGTATGGCCCCGCTCTAGCAGTCACGTGCAGCGTCACATGAAGTGGCTGCCTCGATGCAACTCAGCGGCCACCCGGGTGAGTAGTCCACGCTACCTGCGGCCTTGCAGACTTCTTCACAGGATGCCCCGTGTTTCGTTGGCTGTGCATCGGAACAACCGAGCATGCGCAAATGCGCGCATGCTGTTTCGCATCGCTTCTCGGGTTCCGTAGGCTTAGGTGGCTCAAATGCGCCGGCACAGCCTGAGACGACAAACACGACACAGAGCAGTGCAATCAGGAATTCGTGTCGATGACCCATGCGTCCCTCGCTTGTGCAATCACAGTTTCGTGAAATCTGAACCTGCCAGCCTTGCCCCAGCCCATGCCCCAGGAGTTGACCCCCTCGAACCACTCGCCGTCGTAGCCAAGAATGCAAAGGGCGTGACCACCGACGACCTCTCCCGAAAGTGACCTAATATCGGCATCGGCGCGGGTATTCACGAAGTCGCGATCCACGTCCCAGCCGGCCGCAACTGGAGCTCCGCTGACGATAGCCGCGCGGAAGTCATCCGGCGTATTGGCTCGTCGGTACTGCTTCACGCCGCGAAAGTCGTGCGCCGCTCTGTGCAGTCGCCACGAAGGGCGTTTGTTGACCTGCTCCGGAAGAAACTGGAGTTCGCGCTCCGTTGGGCAACCTAGGTCTCGAAGCGAACGAATTGCATCGCGAAGGCGCGAGCCAGAGTCGCCTGCGATGCCGCCGGCCTCCCTTGCCCACCAGTAGATCCAGTGAACCGAGAGTGGTTCGACCGTGAGGCCGCGCGCCCTTTGCTCGACATCCAGCGCGGTCGCAATTGCGTGCGCGACACACGAGCCCGTGGCGCCTTGGTCCAGGACGCCTCGAAGGTGCGGCGCGAGCGTGGCTGCTCGAGGAAGACTCCTTGGTGCCCCAAGAACCTTGTCGCGTTCGTCCTTGAGGTCCCCGAGGTATCCAAACCCACGGACCGTCACCGCGAGCACTCCCGTGCCCACGCCTCGCCTTTCTGCTCGGCAACGTAGACTGCCACTGCGCCAACGACTGCGGCTGCCGCGCCGACGCTCGCCACCGCAATTTGGCCTTCTTCGGTCTCAAGAGGGACGGCTGAGATTCCCGATGCGCCGGCCACAACAGCTGCTCCTTTCGCAACCGCTCCCCATGTAGTTCTTGCGTCGTCGAGTGACTCACACCTTGCTGGGATAACCCGGCTGGCGCCCATAACCGGCCCATCGCGGCGAGCTCTTTCGAGAGGAACCGCGCATCCAGTGGCAATCAGCAAGAGCGTCACGGGGAAGATTTTCTTCGCTGCCGCCTTCGCTTGCTTCCAGATGGCGTCTCTCACTGGACCCTCGTAGGGAAGTTTCGACGCCTTCAGTAGGTGATGAACGATTGGCGCAACGCTCGCTGACACGGCGCCCCAGAAGGCCATCGCGACTGCCTCTTCGTTGGTTGTTAGAGCTGCAAAGGCGGCACCGAAAGCGACGATCGGGAGTGCCATCAGCACATTCGAGGCTGGCTTGCCTAGTTCAGGAGGTACCGCCTGCTCAAGCGTCAACCAAATAGCTGGGAACCACCGGCGAACGGCATAGACCGCCAGCCACAGGCCTAGTGAGATAGCCGCCCAAGGCGCGAGCGGATGTATTGTCGCAAGTTCAGTTCGAACTACGGAGCACAGATTCAAGAAACGTTGCATCGTCCCCTTTGCTGTGTTCGAGACCGGCTCAGTGACCCCGGACAAACCTGTCAGGCGCTCCACACGGCAGTGCCGAAACCCGCTAGGTCCTCGGCCTCGCCGGAACCCGGTGCTCCATTGATGATCGCTCCGGCCATCGTTGGGGTCGTGATGACGCCGCCCGAATCGGCGAACGCTCCGAGCGTCATGCCGCGTGGTGCGTTGTTGGGACCAGGACCAGGCGCAGCCAGAGTTACAGAGGCCGACCCAGGTGTGCCGTCCAGCTCCCAAATAAAGTCAACGCCCGCCTCTTTGTGGACGACCACGAGCGACAGTAGTTTGCCCGCCCACGACGAACAGTCTGCGACCATTGTAGGGTAGGCACCCTCAAACCCATCGGCGCCGTTCGTGCCTCTCGCCGACTTGAGCGCGACGCCTTCCCAAAAAAACGGCAGCGGCTTCCCGTAGTAGGCGCTTACGCCTTGGAATCCGCTGAATGTTGCTGGCGCCTTGAGCACGAAGAAGTAGGACCACTCACCGCTTGCGCCCGTTGGCGTGTAGTCAGGGCCCGCGACCTGCATTCGGCCGATCACGCCGGTGTGGCCGTTGAATGTCGTCAGCGTGGCTGCGTTCGAGATGTTGACTAACGTGCTCTGCTGAGAGCCCGCACGAGGAACCCAGTCCGCCGCAACACCGGCGCCTTCGTCAGCAAGGTCGCGCCCGTCCCAGTACGACTTCAGGTCACCGAACCAATTCGGCGTTGGCTCGTTCCCGAGATCCGCAAAGTCCTCGTTGTAGTGGCCGCCGTGGCTCATGCGATTAGCGGCTGCCTCCCGAACGAGATGTGGACGCGTCCATTGATCGTCTCGGTTGAGCTGTTTGTCAGTGCAACGCGGAGATTGTCGGTAGCCTGAACGGAAATGGTCGCGGCGATGCCGGCGCTGTTCCACGCCCCCGTGAGGGCGGCGGGTGTTCCCATGAGGACGAGTGCGCCGCTGATGAGCGTCGCTGAGAACGCGAAACGCAGCTCACGGTAGTCTCCCGTGGTCGCACGCTTGATCACGACGCTCACGGAAATCTGGTAGTACCCATCCGGGAGCGACAGAACCCCGAAGTCGAAGTCGGAGTTGGCGGTATTCGTATTGGCGAGAGCCGTGATCGCGGCTGTGAGCTGCGGTGCTGGCGTTGATTCATACCCCCCAGCGCCGGTTTCGGTGGAGACACCATTGATTCGCTTGCCCATTATGCGCTCCTAACGACCGACGAATCGTCATCTGCTGAAATTCGGTCCCCCGCGTTCGCGAACGAGGCTGCCGTGTCGCCGCCGTATCCGGCTTGAAAGCCACCTGCGACTGTCGAACCGGTTACGCCGACGAGGCGCACCTTGCCGCCATTGTACGCCTGCACCTGACCGGTGAGTGTCGGCTGAGCCCCGTTGAAGATGGTGGCGCCTGGATAGCGAGCAATCCACGGCGCGGCCGTGGCTCCGCGTTGCGTCAATGATCCAAGAAGCTCGACCTGTCCGCCTTCTTGCAGAACACTGGCGTACGCGCCGCCCGAAGTATCGAGTAGGATTTCATCCTCCAGGAGCGTGTAGCTGTTCATTGAACGCATGGCGCCGTGAGGATCTGCGGCCGAAGACTCGAATTCCGAGGCACGGATCTTCCCGCGACTCTGCTCGAACGACGTTGTTTCGAAGGAGCACCCTTCAAGCTCGAACATCGCGAGGACGAACTGCGCGTAGGATCTTCGCCCGGCGCCGAGCTTGTAGCCTGAAAGGCCCCAGCCGGTGAGCTTGTCGTCTGTGTAGCCAATGCCAGCGAATTTATCGACCCAGGTTGTTCTGCCAGCGACGAAGCGTCCCTGTGAGAAGCGAGCAAAGTTTTGGAAGGCTCCGGTCGTGATGACGCAGCCATAAAAATAGACCTGTCCCGAAAACGTAGCACCGATGAACTCTAGAGGCTGATCGAACCGCACGTTGATGAACGTGAGCGAAAACCCATCAAAGCTGTCCTCGTAGCCGGGGTTTCCTCCACGAACTGTCGCTTCGCGGTCCACCGTGATCCTGGCGGCCGGCAGCCTAATACGGAACGTGTCCCCCGCCGAGACGGAGTTCGGGAATGCTCCTGTCTCGATTTCGTCCGCGTCGTTGCGCAAAATCGTGCGACTGATCCCCGCATTTGCGCCGGTGACGCCGACCAGGTGTGCGCCCTTGAAGGCGCCATCCGTGAACCCAGGAGAACCAAAGTCGATGACGTTTGCCGCGACGCTTGAGACGGTGAGCACAGAGCCCACGTCGGTCGTGCCCTGTCCCTCAATGACGAGGTCGCCTTGGTATCCGGTGATCTTCGCGAGGTCGGAAAAGAGGTACCCCGAGCCAGCGTGCGGCGAAAGGTTGACCGTCACTTCGTGGGGAGCAACACCGCCCACCATTAATGAGACCAGTCCAGCAATCGTCTTAAGAGGCGCTCCAACTGTTCCCGCGTTCGCGTCGTTACCTGTGCTGTCATTGACGTAAACGACGCTTGGGACAGTCGGTGGAACGTACCCAGTGCCGCCGCCATCAACCAGGTCGTTGAACGCTTCAGACCAACCCTCGGGTTGGTACTCGGTCGATTCTACCGCCAGAATCTTGCGTGCGCCGCCTCCGTTCCGAACGACGAGCATTCGCGCGAAGCGGTAGTCTTCGTGCAAGTTACCATTCTCATCGCGACCACCATTCACGGTGCCAACAACCATCCAAGCGTGAACGCCAGGCCCTGGAACTGTGGCTGTGATAGTTCCGGTCGGGCTAGAAGCCTCGACGTGCTGCCCGCTCGTTTTTCCAACGAGCGTCAAAAGCGGGGCACCGAGAGTGCATCTCGGACTCTTATCGTTCGTTGGCGAGTAAACCTGGATGTGGAAAGAACGTACGCGGTTCGATGCGCCATCGGTGAGTCTGAAGGAGAGTGTTTCTCCCACAACTGCGTCGAAGCCTCGTTCGTCTGCGGGACTCAGGCCCCCGACTGACCCTTCGATGTCGAACCGCGCTAAGTTCATCGCGCGGAAAGTGGTCCCAGAGCTGGCCTACTGACCCCGGGTCAGCTGGTCACCGCGAGCCGTGAAGGAGACCGAGCCCCACCATCTGTTGTGGGCTGCCTCACGCAAAATCACTGTGTACAGCCCGCCCTCTCGAGGTGTGACTACCAGAGACAGGGGGGCACTCCGGAGGAACCCGCGGCGCTGGTACGACGCCGAACTCGGCCCCTGAACCTCCATGACAAGAGGCAGTGAAATACCCTCTGGAAGCGCGTCGGAGTAGTTTACGAGCACCACCAGTGAAGTGTTCGCCGTGGGTTCACTTGCGCTCGGGTCAAGTTGCAGGGAAATGCGCCGCTCCTTCACATAGGACGGCGCTATTGCGTCTTCGGTCTTCATGGCTCCTCGACGTCGATGTGGAGATGAACAACACCGCCTAGGTGACGCCGCAAGCGAACGTGGTAGTGACCCGGAGCGGTTGGTGTGAAGCGCTGCACTGATGATTGCCCCACTGGACTCGACCATAGAAACCGAGGTGGTGGACACTCAACTGCGAATGGGACGAAGAGCCGCCCTCCAAGGGCCGTGTCCAGTGGCGCGACGGTAGCGCCAATCGTCGCGGTGAGCTCGATCTCGGTACCGACACTGCCAACGTATCGCCGCATCGGCATGCCTTGCCGCGGATTCAACCGGCTTGGCCTCTCGTTGGTGGCAGGATCTAGCCAGTCCGAAACCAAGGCGCCCGCGGTGACTCGCACGTCGAAGTCAGGCACGCTAGCTTCCAATCTCCGCCATCATGAGGGTCATGATGGAGTCGGAATTGGTGATCATGACATGCACTCCGCCAGGGCTTGGTGACTGGTAGCGGTCATAATATCCAGCGCCGCCCATTGGGATCGCTCGCCAGGTCCAACCGCCATCTCGTGACGCCATCCAGTAAGGGTTGCCTGTGTTGGCGAAAACACTGATTGCCAGCGCAATGATGAGGGGCCCCATCTTCGTCGAGAATCGCGTGAAACAGACCGGACCGGTAGGAAGTGCAGCTGCCAGCTGGGACCATGCTCCCGATGCGCGGATTGCAACGTAGGGCTTCGAGGTTGAGCTGTTGTAGCCAAGCGCATAGATGTTGCCGTTCATCTCGACAACGGAATTGATGTAGCGGCTCGCGGGTGCGTATGCGTTGGAGAACGTCGCGCCGTCGTCAGCGCTGCGCTTTGTCGAGTCTAAGGTGTTGAGGTTCGTGTTGACGAACATCTCCGAAGCGCTGAACGCAACTGATAGGCTGTGTGGCGCCGTCGAATCTGGAAGATCCTCATTGAGGAACGTCCACGATGCACCATCATCGGTTGACCGATAGAGGCGGTACTTCCCATAGCCCATTAGGCGAAAGATGTAGAAATGGCCGTTGAAGCGATTGTAGGTGACGAGCACTTCATTCGCGACCGAAACGGTTCCAGGTAGAGCAACTTCGGACCATGTCAATCCGCCATCAAGACTCCTCCAGGCTTTCTGATTCGCTTCCGGACCAGTGCCGACGATGACGCTCCCGTCCTCGTCCTGGGCGAAGGAAGCAAACGACGCCGTCGCAATTGCCGGCGAAAACAGCGTCATCGCGTCGGATGTGCCTCCTTTGCTGTGCGTCATCATGACGTCTCCAGTCAGAGTGCTCACCCCGATAACGCCTACGTTTCGACCCCACCCGTACTGGCTGCGCCGACTATCACAGAACCACGACAGGTCTGGCGTGACTTTGTTGTACGCGAGGCGCGCCTTCGCAGCGGCCGTGTCTGCAACGAATGCCTCATGGTCGAGACGGTTCGTTTCGACCTTTTCGTCGAGCGCCATAAGTTCGGTCGCAGTCGGGACGTCAACTTCGTTTACCAAGCCACCAGGCCAAATCAGGGACATGATTAACCAACCTCTCCGAGCCCAACGGGCGTAAGACCGAGAATCCAAGCCCCGGTCGAAATCGAGAATGACGTGTCGCTGGGGAGCGTGCGCCGCAGAAGCTTCTTTGCTCTGAGTAGAATCAGCGCGTCGCTCGCGTTTGGACGCCCCGAGTAGCCGAGGGTGAATCTCACGCGGAGCATTTGCCTCGAAGAATAGTTCGGCCACGCGGTGAACTTGCTGCCGCTCTCAGAGTTGAACAGCGGCCCTTCGTCTCCAGAATCGTGAGCCTCAAACGCGCGCCCCGCCTGGGTTGTGATCGAGTTCTCCTCCGGCTCTTCGATGATGGAAAATCTTGAATCGAGCTTGCTGAGCTCCAAAGCCACGTCCGGTGTCGATGCAACTGGCACCTCGTGCCAGCGCTGCGACACCACCGCAGCGCGCTCCGCCTGCGTGGAGCCCGTGGGAGGAACGACCTGAAGAACCCGCTCGTAGTAACCTAAGATGTCGGTTGCCTTGATGGGGAACGCCTGGATTGCGGCTCTCCGCTCGAAGGATGCGCCAACTGCCAGACCCTTTGCTCGAGACCAGCGCCAGAGTCCGTCAATGCCTGAGTCGTCACGCGCCGATCCTCCTCTGCCAACCGCAGATCGCAGTTGCGCGTAGGCCTGTTCGGTCTGCGTCGGACCACCGCCGACCTGCATTGGGAGGACGTTTCCGGCTCCCAGCATCAGAGCACCTCAAGCCAGAACGGCTCGTCTACGCCAGCGCCTGCTGAATTGTAGAGCGCTATATTGATAACCAGCGGGTTTGTGCCGTCGCGCCAAGCGTACCCATCGACGCGATTTGCGTACGCGGTCACCGCCTTCTGCGCTGTGACTCGTGCCGCTCCAAGGTAAGTGTCAACCTGCACCCCTGATTCATCGGGATAGTTCGCCGCAAACGTGTAGGTGTAAACGCCAGCCGCAGAGCGCGCGAGCGTTGGCCGCGTGAGTTTCTCCTCGGGGTTCCAAGCTTCAGAGCGATGCGAAATCAGGAAGCTCGAACCGGTGTAGTGCGCAACAAGCGACACGCGCGGAGCTACTAGATTCATCCCCGCCACCTGCCAAATGAGGGGATTTAGGGTGCCTTCGCCGCACTCAGTTTCAGAGTCTTCGACGGGGCGAGCATCCCGAAAGCGCGGTCCGAAGAGTTGGCGGGTGAGTCGAGTTGGGAATCCGCGCATGGCTAAATCTCGTAGACGCCCAGCTTACCCAGCGTGAGCATGTTTGGACCGTTGTGGATGTCTGTCGGGTAGGTTGGTTCAGTGAGCGAAATTGACTCAAGCACCGCATCTGCGGAGGAACCTCCGAGCGCCTCAATCACGCGGATTGCGACCGAAGCTCCAGCGCGGAACGGATACTCGTCGGCAACTTCAGGGAAACGCACACAGCGACCGCCACGAATGTCGGTGTCGAGGTCGAAGAGGTTCCCTGGTCCAAGCTCATCGAAGTAGTCTTGGACAGCGCTTGCAATGATTGCCTTGCGCGGGACATCTGGAGAAACGACCTGTCCGACTGATAGTGACGCCGAAGTGCCAAGCGTTACCGCGAAAACATTGCCGCCTAGGTCCTGGATTGCGGAGACGTTCAGAGTGACGAAACTTGAGGAGCTCTCGTCCCAAACCATCAGCTTCGGAGCATCGCTACCGGTCAAAGTCGCGAGCGATGCCTGCCCTGGAAGGGTGGCGTCTCCCGGACAAGTAATCTGGAACTGAGTGCCAGAAGTGACGGTCGTGATCGAGGGGGTTGTGGCGTGAAAACTAGGGAAGGGGCGAGCATCGCGCCAACCGGCGTCGCTTCCTCGCTGAAGAGCAAGCCGAAGGACGAGGTTCGTCGGTTCACTGTTGGGCGCAATCGGCAGGACCCACATTCGGGGAGGCACTACGGGGGACAGCGGGGGAACCAGGTACGAGATGAGCGTTGCCAAAGTTCCGACGTCCGGGATTCTTGCTAGCGGACCTGGCGCTCCTACCCGCTTCGACGTTGCCGTAACCAAGACGCTTCCTGCGTGGAAAGCAGTGGGGAAGATGAAGCCGTCTTGAATGGCGTTCGAAGCGTTCCTCGTCCACTCGCGGAACTGTGCATCGTTGCCAGCTGCTGGCTTGTAGCGTTTCGCAGAAACGATTCTTTGGAGGTACTCGAAGTCGGTCTCGCGGTCTGTTCCGCCGCGGAACCTCTGTCCCACGACTTCGCACGTCGGATCCATGCCAGGGTCCTTGGTGATCCAGGTTAGCGTTGTTCCTGGTTCGATGTTCGTCGAGGCACCCTTGCTTACGGCGCGCAGTGTGACTTCCACTGTTCCGCCGGAGCCAATCACGGAGGTAATGAAGACTTGGTAGACGTTACCGGCTGGGTCGCGTGCGGAGTACGCACCAGGCGCTCCCAGTGTCGTCGAGCCAACCACGAACGTCCCAGGCGTTCCGGTGACACGAACCTCTCCGCTGCCGCCCGTTGGGTCGAGTTGAGTCAGACCAAGAGGTTTGCCATGGAATTCCCGTAGCCACTGCGACGAAGCGCGGTCGGCTTGAATCTGATCGATCAACCAAAGCGCGTTCCGTTGGCGCCCTTGCCCGTACTCATCAATCCCGTGGGCCTCGATGTACCACCTGGAACCAGGCCTCGTTGCTCGCGCAATCTCGTCTTCCGTGAAGAGGACACCAGTTTGTGGGTTGATTCTGCGACGAAGGCCAGAGCGGAACGTCGCAAGGACAATTCGGTCCCGGACATAGCCCGAGGGCATGATTTGAAACTCTCGCTCGGCCGGAGTGATGACAGGCATTACGCGACCGCCTTTGCCGTCAAATTGCCAAGTGGAACACTGACATTGTCACGCTCGACTCCGGTCTGGAGCTGAACGTAGCTGAGCTTCGCATCGAAGGCGTCCGTGAACTCCTCCACTCTGAGTGAGGTGATTTCGATCTCGCGTAGGCTCACAAGGGTCTCAAGCGGCCTTCGAATCTCCTGCTCGAGAATTCGCTTTCGGCGCTGGTCCACATGCGTGACATCGGAGAAGTCGCGCCCGTCGTTCTGAACGGCGCTTCCTGAGTACCTGTCGATCGAAAGCTGCGTCAGCACCCAAGCGTCGGTGGGATCGAACCCCTGCTCGATAGAGAGGTATTCTCCCGTGGACGGGTCGATTGCATCCGCAAGGAAGGCAGGGGGCTCACCCTCAACGCTGTACTGGATTGGAACGAGGAACCCGGCTGGACTCGTTCCTGCAAACGGCACGCTCATGACGTCACCAAGTTGGCGCTGTCGGCCGGTGTTGACCGATCTAGGTTCTCGATTTGGCGTTCTGCCAGCGACACGGACCCGCGCGCGACGTGGGCTCCGGCGGCGATGAGAAGACACGTCTCGCGACTAAGTCCAAGCTGGGACGCCGCGCCGTCTACCCCTTTTTCCTGAATTGCGGCCCGGACACGGACACTGAGTTCCTCGGAAGGAGTCACCAGGCCGGGCCGTTTCGGGGTGTAGGACATTCTGCCGAGAAGTTTTTCCTCGAAAACTCGGCGTGACCCCGGTTGACAGGTCAACCATGGAACCTACCCTAGGAAGGTATGCGCCGAGCTTCACTTTCAATGCTCCTACTCGTGGTCGCTTGCGGAGGTGACCCTGGCTTCACGGAGGGCACGGGCGGCGTCGTGACTGGGGGCGGCGGTGTTGTCGCTGCGACTGGAGGTGAACTGAGCGGTGGGGCTCCAAGCGCGGGCGGTGCCCATTCAGGAGGTGGTATCTCGACCGGAGGCAGCTTCGCGACTGGCGGAGTTTCGAGCGGGAGCGCTGGCTCAACGGGCGGCGCGGTCTCTACCGGAGGCGCCTTGAGTTCGGGTGGTTCTGGCAGCTCCGCATCTGGCGGCGCCTCAGCCATCGGCCCCTGCATAAACCTGCCCAAGCTCACCAACTTCGTAGGGGTAGGTATGGACCAGAACAACCTGTGCGGATGGTGGCTTGACGGCAGTAGTGGGGCTCCAGAAGGCTACGCGTCCGTAGGCCTTCCAATCGATTGCACGGACTCTCAATCCCTCGAAAGGATCGATATCCCGCTGACGGACTCCAACGGAGTACGCTATTCCCCTGTGGTCGAGATCATTGACCCTGCCGAGCGCTGCTCCACAGGAACGATGGATGGAGTGGATAGGAGGTTCACGTTCGCGGCCGGGTATTGCATCAAGGTGACATCGCCCTTCAAGGGGTTTACCTGGAACGGCTTCGCGCGAGAGTCCGGGTGTGGAGTGACGACCACTAGCGCTACACCGTCGTCGATCAATCTCGGCGAGCAGGGCTGGGTGAAGGTTGAAACAGCGGAGCTGGTAGGTGGGGCGTGCCCGCTTTCGTGTTAGTCGACGACAGGCTCAAAGCGGTTGGTCGTCTCCAGAACCCAATTCTTGCTTGTTGCTGACTCGTCCCGAAGTGTCATTTCGACAAGCGTTCTACGCTTCTCCCCGTCAACGGTGAAGGCCACGACAACTTCGCACCGGTACGCGATTCCTCCCAAGTGAGTGACAGTCGCCGACTCCACACGAAGATTCTTGTTCGACTCAAACGGCTGTTTCCCGAAGGCCTCGCACGCCAACGTAGGCATATCTTTTCGCGAGTCCTCCCGAGGTTCTACAGAGGATTCACCTATCCACCAAAAGAACACCAACGGCATCGACAAGAGCCCGAAGCCAACGAGCAACTTGGCAACGAGATAGCCGATCGGTGCACTTTCCGGCTGCTTCTGAGCGTCTAAGAAAGACGCAAAGGGGGATGATTCCACAGGAGTCCACGTGCCGCCCTCATCCCGCACGTACATCCCCCGTGTGATTTGCCCTGTGGAGATCCCGCCGCGCAGCTGCTCGGCAGACATTGGACCTACCGTGTTCCCTTGGTTGCTCACGTACCAATGCATGGCGCGATGTGTAGGCCCGCCAGGGATGGCACGTCAATTCGGGATTGGCGCGCGGGAAGCAGGTCCGACTAATCGAGTGGGCAACTCGGACCAGGAAGCCCCGGCGGAATAGGCACCGCCGGCAGCGCAGGAGTTGGAGGCGCAGGCAGGCTGAGCCCGAGCGAGGGGACACCAGGTAGACCGAGGAGGCTCGCCGGCAGGCTGAGCCCCGGCGGAATCGGAACCGCCGGCAGTGCTGGTGTCGGAGGGGCTGGGAGGCTCAGTCCGAGGCCGGGGATGCCTGGAAGACCAGCGAGGCCGGGCGGTGCCCCGAGAATAGGCGGAATAGGCACCGCCGGCAGCGCAGGAGTTGGAGGCGCAGGCAGGCTGAGCCCGAGCGAGGGGAAGGCGCAGTTGCTCATACCGGCGACACGTAGACCGAAGGCGATGGCGGTGACGCTGGCCCAGCGAGGAGAGGCAGCGCCGCGGTGGTGTTGGCACCCATCGCGACAACTCCGCGCAAAGAAATCTTACTCGCGACCACGTCGAACGTGTCGTCCTTGAGCGCCCACCAGGACGCACCGCTCTTTGAGCGAGCCGTGATCCCGTTGTCTTCGTCGAGCACGAGCGCGTATCCATCACCCTGAATGAGCGAGATGGAGCCAGTCTCTGGGTCCGCTACAATCGCGTGCGCCTTTGTAGCAACTCCTTCGGCGTTCTTCGCGTAGGGAATGTAGATCGTCAGGCGCTGGTTCTTCACCTTCGTGACCGGGTCGTTGGATGACGCCGCCTCCACATCCTCCCAGGACGCGGAGCCGCCGGCATACCCCACGAGTGCGATCGTGCCTGGTTTTGGGGCAGGGAAGGCACGGTTCCAGCGCAGGTCGCGCCAAGAGAGGGGCACCATCCCTTCCGGGACGCGGGCGACGAACGCCTCGGCGACGAGCTTGTCCTTGCCGGCCTGCTCGGGCGTCCGTGGACGCCACACGATTCCCGGGGCACCGTAGGCCTCGATACCGTCTGGTGCTTCGCCTGGAGCGTCGTCGCCAAATCCACCAATGCCGCCCTCGCCGCCGACCATGACGGCCTTGTACGGACCCTCGATGGTGGAACCGAGGACACGGAGAACCGTGAAGAGTCCGCTTGTGAGCGTGTCCCACTTCATATTACCCAAATTCCCCTTCCGCAGCCCATGAGGCGCGTACTGTGGCTAGCTCCAGCGCTGCCTGACCACGAGCATTCGTGGATGAGGTAGGGACCGTCAGCTCGGTTCGAGGAGTCGATTTGGACGTCGGCGACGGTATCGACGGCGAACGGAATGCTCTTGCGGCCGGACCAGTAGGATAGACCGTCAAGCTCAAGCGACCAGTTGTCCTTCGAAATCGAACGAGAAAGCATCTCACGTCGAGCTCTCGCCGCGGCCATCGCCTGGGTACGAATGCCGTTGTCGACAATCATGACGACGCGATCGAGAGGTGGGTCGATTCCCGAGAGGACAGGGTCGTGCTCCGAAGCCTTGATAGCGTCGGAGCCGATGTAGCCCTTCTGTCCTCGGTCGAGGCCGTAGACCCAGAGGTCCTTGGGGACGTTCTCGTAGTCCTGGACCTTGGCAGCTCCAGTTAGGTTGTTGGCTTGTGACTCGGGACCCTTGAGGAGCGAGAGCACGTAGAGCGGGTTCTGAGAATCGTCGGGAGCCCCCACGACGATGCGACCGTCTGCACCGTCCCACATCATCATCCCGTGACGAATGAGGTGCCGATCGCAAAAGTCCTTGATGGTCTCACCCGGATGAACGCCCGCCTCGGAGAGCTTGATTTCCTCCAGATTTGGAACGACTGGCCGCGAGTCGGCGCCTTGCAGTTGAGCCTCAAGGACAGCGCGCTGGCTCTGGTACTCCTTGGCTGTGCTCACCTCTTGCTCCAGCTTGGCGAGGCGAGCTCGGATTGATGATGCCGCGGAGGGCTGCCCACTCTTCCGTCCCGTGATGAGGTCCCGAGCGGTGTCGCCGCGGAAGACGAAGTCTGCTTCGGTCAGACCTAGCCGCTTGAAAGCGGAGATGATGACGTCTTTGATCGTGACGTTCTTGACTTGGATGTCCGGGGAGCATGCGGTGAATTGAGCGTCGGCCAGTACCGTTTTGATGGCCAGCTGCACAGTCGCTCCAGAACCAACGGAGATTGGCAGGTTGCGCGTCAGCATTCGCCCTGTGACACGAGGGAAGCCGTTGATCGAGACCGAGACGCGACCGCCAATTCTCGCGACCTCTTGGAGCGGAGTCCATGTGGTCGAGTCGCCGAGCTCGAAACGAGCGGAGCTTGGCTGACGGAGAGACGTGACAATTTCGTACTGAGTGGCTCGATTGATGACGAACGAGAAGTCGTCCCCTTGGACGGACTCAATCGTAACGGTGTCGTAGGGCCTTGAAACCATGTCAGCCCCCAAGCACCCACAGTGGGGTCTTGGCCTTGATGCTGGCGAAATCCTCCACATCGACGTTGAGGTCCATCAATCGGTCTGCTGGCTGTCGGAGTTGAGTCGCAACCAACCAAATCGTGGTGTCTCTGGCTGGATAGAAGCGCTTCACTCTCTCTTGCGAGCGACGCGCATCAGCGGCAGCTCGCGCTGAGAGGTCCTCGATTTCGAGTAGACGCATCCGAACAAGGAACGACTCAGGCCTCCAGAATTGGTCTCGACCGTCACGGTCGGATGAGAAGTTCCTGGTCACTTCATCGATCGAGCGGCGGACACTCACAACGGCAGGCGTCACCGAATCCAGAAGGTCGCCCGGAGTGTTCGCGAGCGATACCAGCCCGGCGACGAACTGAGCGATATTCTCGAGTCCGCCTCCGGCAATGCCCTCGCTTTCGGCGTCGAACTTCGCCTCCTCCACTTTCTTGTTCAGAGTCGCGCGAGGGGATGCCTGAACGATGGCCTCTCGATCGAGGTCATCCTCGTTGTCCTCGGCAAAGGTCACCTGGACAACCGCTCCGCCCCGATTCTGCTCGGATGCCTGCGTAGTGTTCCAGGACTCGGCCTTCGCTCTGATTCCACGCTCGGACGGTAGATTCAGGGTTCCAGTGGCCTCGGTCCTGAACAGTTCACGAAGCAGGTTGAATCGGTCAGGGAACAGCGGCGGTCCGCCATCGTCAGTGACCCCCGCTTCAGTGATGTCGTTCGAGAAGATGATGGTCAGCGTAATCTTCCGGACGGTTGCACCAGTGGAATCAAGCTTGGCTCCCTTGCGGAACGGACGTTCGCGCGGAGCCAACCGAATGCCTTCGGTTTCCGAAATGTCGGTGACGGCCACCCGCACCACAGGGTAGTCCGCTACCTCGAAGGAGGCTGGCTCGTAGGTTTCGTCCATTGGTTACGTCAAAGGTGGGAGCCCATTGGTTCCGTTGCCTCCGCCGCCACCACTTCCGAGCTGATCAAGACGCTTGACGGCTCGCTCGGTCGCCGACGCTAGTCGTTCCTGCGCAGTTGCCGCCTTGTCGGTTGTGGAGACACCCTTCTCAGTTGATTCGCGAGCCTTCGCGATGGCAGCATCGAGCTCAGCTAACTCCTTACCTGCCGCAGCTCTCACCTTGTCGTCACCACTCTCGAAGTCGTCACCTTCGAGGGTCCGACCGAGCCCTCGCATGAACTTGTTCGCCATCGAATTCTTGTCTTCGTCGAGGGACTTGTACTTCGAAGCCAGAGTCTCGCGCGCTTTGAGCATGCGGGCCAGATCGCCCGAGGAAGCTGCTCCAGACGCCTCGACCCCCGCCAGCACGGTGTCGCCCTGTTCCTTCGACTTCTCGTCCCAGTGAGCGTCGATGAGAGCTTTTCCGATTTGGTCCGCAACGAGACCAGCAGCAACAATGCCCATAGCTGCACCAGCTGTCGCCCAAGCGCCCGACTTTGCCGCTGTCTTGGCCATGGTCTCGCCAGCTTCAACCGCAGCGCCTGGACTGAAGATTTTCTTCCCGAGCTTTCCTAGGGTGCGCTCGAACAGCGCACTTCCAGCGTCGCTCGCCATGCTCCCGCCCATCGCCATCCCGGCCTTGGCGCCAACCAGACCGGCACCCGCGAGCAATGGGTGGTCCGCCGCAAAGTCGATGAGCTTCGCGAAGACGTCTGCAAGAGCCGGGGCCTTGTCTGCGATCTTGTCGATAGCCGAAATCAGCTTCGGCTGGTTGAAGGCTGCGGTGACCTTGTTGATCGCCGCTTGGATGTTGGCTGAAGGTTCCTTCAGTTTCTTGTCGGCCTGAGCAGTTAGGTCCGCTACTGAGAGTTTTTGCTTTGCCGCGGACGCAATCGCCTTGTTGAAGGCGTCGAGACCTGCCTCGGACTTCTCCTTAAATTTACCAGAAGTGTCGTCGAAAGCTTGCGAGTAGATTTTCCCGTACTCGGTCATGACCTTCAAGGCGTCACCGCTAAAGACCTTCGCGAGCTCTTCTTTCTGTCCGCCAGAACTCTTCAGAATTTGCTCAAGTGCATCCTTTCGGACAGCGCCGTCGTCAGTCTTGAGCTTAACCTTGAGCGCCTTCTCGATCGCTGCCGATTTGCCAGGGTCTTCGAGACTCTCGAGGACACCAGACAGACCGAGGATTCCTTTCTTCAGGTCCTTCGTTGCGCCGCCTGAGGTCTCAAGCATTCCGATCATCTGCGAGAGTCCCTCTTTCCCCTTGAGCCCCAGCGAGCGCGCCGAGGCGCCGAGGATTTCCATGTTCTGCCCGAACTCTTCGGTCTTGTTGGTTGAGACGATTCTGGACATCGCGTCCTCGACGTCGTCCGCCGTGACGTCAAATTTGTCGCGAAGCTCGTCGGCTATCTTGGTGAAGAGCTGAATGTCTTTACCCGTCGCGCGCGCGAACTTCGCCGAAGCCTCCGACGCTTTTTCGGCAAAGTTCACGTTGTTCGACTCCCGGAAAAGCTCATCGAACGAATGAGCGACTTCGCCGTTCGACTGCTTCCACTTGGATGCAGTCTTTTCTACGCTCGCCTGCACCTGGTCCCACCGCATCGCCTCGCCGGTGCCCGTTCGGATGGCGAAGGCGATGTCCTCGTAGTGCGATCGCAGCTCGATTGCCTGCTTTGCGGCTCCGGCCATTGATAGCGCGCCACCGAACGTGAGCACCTGTCCGGCCACGTTCTTGAGCGAAGCACCCATGTCGAGGATGGCAGTCTTTGCGGCGCCGGCTCCCTTCTTGGCCGACTCCATGAAAGGCGAAAGCTTCTTCTCTGCTTTCTTGCCCTCGTCACCGACGCCTTCAAGTTTCTTCGCCAAGTCGTCGGACTGCTTCGCGATGACCTGAAGCATTGAAAGCATGCCAGAGGCCGCAAGGTTCAGGCGGACTGTAGCGTCATGATCTGCCATCTCTCTTGCGCCTTTCTGCCTTGAGCCACTTCACGAATGTGTTCATCGTGTCGTGGGCCTTTCGCGGGCCAATGATGGCCTGCATCTCGGTGATGCTTACGAGGCCTGCGTCGAGGTCTCGGACGACTGCGGCAGCGATGACTCGGTCCGGGAGCGTCTCGCTTCCCACACCAAACGCATGATGAAGCTGTGCTGCTCGTGCCCAGCGATATCGGCTAAAGGGAGGATGTTTCGCTTCTCCCAGATTGATTCGACGAGCTCCCAAAACTCGTCGTCTGTGCGCACGGACTGACGCGGGTCGAGGAGCGTCTTGAAGTGGTTGATGCGCTCCTTGATGTCGCGAATGCACCCATCGTCGAGCTTCGCGATCTCCCTTGCATCTGCGTACTGACCGAGCGAGGCCTTGTCACGAATGGCCTTTGCGAGCAGACAGAGGTCCTCCGCTTGCTCGAGGTAGTCAGCATCAGCCTTCGGATCGAGCCCGAGCTCGTCGAACATTGCCCTGGCATCTCGGCGAGCCTCAAGGTGATCGAGGGGACGCGGACACCTGACCAGGACATCCGTCTCCTTGACCTTCCCAGAACGGTCGCGTTCGCGAAGCTTCGTCGGAAAGAGCACACCATGATCGGAGTGCTCCACGACGTTCAGTTCTTCCCACGAGAGGTTATCGAAAGGCCGGCTCACGACTTGTCGGCCTGGTCCTTGCCGATGACCTGAACGGTGAAGGTGATTTCACCGTCCACGTTCGACGTGATGTTTGGAGCGCTCAGCCGACCTTCGATGACGAAGGTTCGGCCAGGGACCTTGAGTCGATACTGCTTGACCTCGCGAGCGAGGTAAACACCCATCCAGTCGCGCTCGAAACCTGCCTCCGAGAGCTTCGTTGTGAAGCTCAAGGTAACACCTCGTCCACCGGACGTGCTGCCGGAGGCGTTGCGACGGAGTGTGTGAACGTGCTTTTCGCCGTCCGCATACGCGAGCCCGATGTCGCTTACGTCGATTAGGTCGCCGGGGCCCTGCGCGAGCCGTCCCTTGGGATAGTCGAGAAACATTGCTTAGCCCTCCTTCGCGACGAAAAGACCCAGCTTGGCGAGGATCTTGACTGCCTTCGCTGGAATAAAAATATCGACCTGTGTTTCGTCGGTGTCGTTGACTTCGACGATGAGAGAGCCGTCCGCTACTGACTGCTCGAAAGCTGGTCCCTGGATTGCGCCTTTCGGAACCCAGAAACTGATCGTACGCGCCACGATGAACGCCTTGATGTCGCGTTCTTCCACCGTGTTCTCGGGGAGCGGATCGTCGCCCGGCTTCCGGTCGCGCATCACCTTTACCTGCTCGTCAGGTGCCATGAACTCGGCCGGCAGTGCCGTGCGCAGGTCCTTGACGTAGTCGTAGATCGTATCGACCTCGTTCACGTCGAAGCAGCGACGGTCTTGGTTTCCAGAGCCGTCCTTGTGGTAGGTCGTGATCGGGCGGATGCAAACCGGATTGCCAGAAGCGTCGTAGCCGTAGTTGGTGACGCCGAGGTTCGTCGAGGCCGTGAACTGAGTGTCGGTCGGCGTGTTCGCAACCTTGTCAGCAGCGCCGCGAAGGTACTTGAGCGGCTGGTTTACGCGGTTCGCGTTGCTCTCGCGACGACGCCGCTTCATGCGGTCGCCGATCTCCGCGGCGGCAACTTCACAAGGAAGGTCCCGCGTGTTCTGGAAGCAGACGTGCTGTAGGTTCGTGCTGTTTCGAGCCGACGTGTTGGTCGCAGCCGTCGTTCGCGTGCTCGTCGAGGCGTAAACGCCTTGCTGAAGCTTCGCGTTGATGCCGTCGAGGAGGCCGCCGATATGGGTCTGAAGCCTGGCCGGATTGCTCGATGCGCTTGCGCTCACCGAATCAGCCTGGCTCATGCAGAGAAGGATGTAGTCGTACTCCTTCACCTGTGCGGCTGCGAGCGCGGCCGTCATGTCAATCTCAGTCGTGCCACCAGCAAGCGAAGCCCCGCCCAGCGTAAGAGTCCCGCCAGTTCCGCGAACCTGGCGAAGACTGAGCTTGACGTCATTTCCGGCCGGACCGGCCGCGCGAGCCGTAAGCGTGATAACTTCGCTGAGAGTCGATGCAATGCAGTAGAGTCTGTCTCCGATTGCATTGATGCGAGCAGCGTTGTCGATTGCAGCGTCGTCATCGGTGACGCCAACCGCCCACTCGATTTCCACCTCGTGTCCCGAGATGTCCAGAATCCAACCGCAATTGGACGTCGGCGTTCCCGTAAACGTGAGGGTTTGCGTCGCCGTGGCGCCTGCCGAGTCCGAGCAGCGAATCAGGTCAACGACAGCCTCCTTGTCGTGAGCAAAAAGGGCCTTGTAGGCGAAGTACCCAAGTCCGCGTCCAATCTTGTCGCGCACGTCCTGCTCGGAGAACACCGGTTCAACGGCGTTGACTGCCATCGTCCCCTGACCGGTTTCCCGGGGCGAGATGATGCACGCACGAAGCCCAGGAATTCCTGCGCTAACACTGCCGCGAAGCAGATCAACCTTGAGGTGGATTCCGGGATACGGATTGCCTGTACTGACAGCGAGAGGGGCAGTCATTTCCTAGTTCCTTTCGCGGCAACGGCCGCGGAGTTTTTTTCGCTTTCGTCCGACGAATTCGCGGACGTTGAACCTGATGCTTCCGCTTCAGCCTTTGCCTTCGCTTCCGCGTCAGCTTTTGCTTTTCGTTCTTCGTCGCGTCGCTTGCGCTCAGTCAGGCGCTTGTCCTCGAAGGCGGTGAAATCCGCTTCCGTTCGAACGACGAGGTCACCCATCGCAACTGCCTGTTCGAGCTCTCTTGAGTAGAGGCGAACAAACTCGTCGGTTAGCGGGATGACCTGATCCGGATACCAAACAATCGGGTCGGCACCGCCAGCAACCTCATTGGGAGATGACAATCGCGCGCCGAAGAACAACCCTGTGGCATCCCAACGGGACTGAAGTCGGCCCTCGACACACGAGACAAACTTGACGAATTTGGGTGCGCCCGACATCGCGCTGTGTCTGGCTGCTACGGGCTTGGGGTGACCCCGTCAGTTGCCCACCGCTGACCTAGGTCATTGGCACCGTGACGTCAGGGATAAGCTTCTCGACCTGAGTCGTGTTGTCGGTTTCAACCGGTACGGTCCGCACGATTCGTGTCTTGAGCCACGGTTTGGCCTTCGCTTCGTCAGCGATGCGCTGTTCCATTACGAAAGGTGTCTCGAACCGGATAACGTCGATGTAGCTCGTGGAAGTGACCTTCGTCACACTGGCGTCGTTGATGGTGATCCCAGGAGAAGCCGCAGTGCGTAGCCCGCGAGTCCCTTCGCGACCGAAAAGTTGAGCAAGCACCTCGTCGCGGACAGCATCGCCCTCCATGCGCCGCACAGCTTCACCTTCGTAGCGAGTGGTTACGACGTAGAGAATCCAGCTGTGACGCATCTTCATGGCGCTCTGCCCCATGCGACCAGCTCGAGGTCCTGGGGAGGCGGTGATTGGACCGTCCATCGGCTTCGTGCTCTCCCAGGCTAGGCACAGCGCAGGGAACTCACCCATCTGGGCTTGGAAGAAGCTTTGCTGATCGACTTCGCTGCCGAGACTCTTGTAGGCGATGAGCTGTCGCGGAGCTGCTAGCGAATCAAACGCCTCGCCGCCTTCGATGCCCTCGGATTGAGAAACTTCCTCGATACCCTCGATCGTCGGGAACCAACGGAACTCTATTCCCGCGTCAGCGTTACCGAGGGCGGCTCCGAGCATGGCAACCACTGGAATGCTGGTACCCGAATCGGTGACCTCCCACGCCCCGTCTGGGCGACCCGGGTTCTCGGTGACGAAAACAGTCCCGTCGTCACAGAAAGCACCGCGATGCAGAGGAACGGCAAATGAACCGGCTGGCAAGAGAACCGTCCCGCCAGTGCTTCGAACGAAGAGGCTGCCTTCTGCGAACGTACCCATCAGTTCGCCGAGGAGGGCTCGGATCGCGCGCGAAATGTAGATGGTGCTCATACCAAGTTTCCGAGAAGTAGTTCTTTCACGTCTTCGACCAGACCTGCTTCGACCGGCGAAATGTCGAGAGGGTTCCGCTTCGGAACTCCCCAACCGTTGATGTGGTATTTCGCATAGGGGACGTTGAAGTAGGCCTCGGCGTAGTCCGGGCCGTAGTCGCCTTCGAGACTTTCCATCATGACGCCAGAGTCGCGAAGCATGAGCGCGCCGCGCCCCTTCTTGCGACGCTTGTCGAGCGTTGCCTGTGCGAGAGCTGGCCACCCCGGGCCCTGCATCTCAACCACGTCCGAGACTGCACCCACCAGAAGCATCGCAATCGACGGCATGACCCGATCGAGCGACTGCGCCTTGAGCTGCATCTCCAGGAGCAATCGGTTTAGCTCGCTGCCGTCTTCGACTTTGACTGAGAAAAAGCTCACCTGAAGAGCTTGGAGAAAAAGCCTCTTTTTGGCCCCACTTCCTCCAGAGCCTCTTCTTCACGCTTGAGCCTCGAAACCTCGTGGTCGAGCACAGTCACAAGGCTTTGAACCCTTTCGCCCCAGCGCTTGTCGACGGACGCGAACAGCGCCGCTCTCGCCCTTTCGCGGAGACCAACACCAGAAGCGTCTGCCGCTTGCCATGCCCTCAGGTTGCTCGCGACAAAAGCATGGATCCGCTCAAGTTCTTCGCGTCGAGCTCGAATCGAGCTGGCTTGCGTCATTGAGCAATCTCAAGTTGGCGCTCATCGCCTGCCATCGATCTGCGCTCGACGATGTCGCGGGTATCGAGACGCACGACGCACACGACCCCTGTCTCGTAGTCGAAACGCTCCTCACACTCGATGTCGCGGAAGGTTGTCCCAGTGGTGAGCTGATCGACGATCCCTTGGAGCTCCTTGTCGAGCTGATTCTTCTCGGCGCGCAGCGGCCCCAGCGCTTCGAGCAACTCTTGCCTATGGCGAGCTCGAATTTCACGCTGCTTATCGTTGATTTCCGAAATGACGAAACCTCTCTTGGAATTCACCTTTTTCTGCTTCTCAAGAAGCTTTTGCTGGTCAGCTCCATCAATGAGGCACTCGAGCTGGCGAGTTGACTTAATGGTGCGCACTCGTTGTTGCTTGGTCACGGTTCTCGTCTCCTTCGGGGCAGGCATCCAATGTGGCGGCTGGTACTCGAGAATTTTTCGTCCCTCAGAGGCAGCAATAGCCGCCTGAAAGAACGCCTTGTTCCACCGGAGTTCTCGCTCTGCCTTCGCGAACAACTCGTCAGTTTTCATCGGTACGTCGATGAGCTTGCGAAGCGCCAACAGACGATCGTCCCACTTCGGATCATGAAAAGGTTCGCGACCCTTCACGGGCGGTCGAGATGGCTTCTCGAGAGCCACTCCGGCCTCTGGATCCTTGCTCAGGGAGACGCGAAGACTCTCGATTTCGGCTCGGATCTCGGACTCGTCCGCATCCGGAAGAGCCTTCGTTGTCGCTCCGAAGAGGTAGGCCTGACTCTTCGCTCGCGTGAAGATGTCTTGAAGCGACGACTGTGTGTTCGTCGCCGCCTTGCGGGCTATGTCAAGGAGTACATCTCGCACTTCGTCCACATCGGCAGGTTAACGAGTCTACGCTATTGTCGCCACAAGAAAGTGCTGACGATTGTCAGAAACCGCTAGTTGGCTCACGTCCACGCCGTCGCGCGAATTCGAAGCCGCGATTGATAGTCGCTCTCGGATAGACGACGTCATTGGTACCGACGATATCTTCAGCAGGTGAGCGCCCCTCTCGCTGCGCGAGGTCGTTTAGGACCTTACGAGCTTCCGAACGCCAGCCAGTGCTCGGACCATCCTTCGCGTACCATTCTGGCTTCGCATTCATGCCGAGAGCCATAACGAGCTGACAAACTGCGTATCGTGCAGAAGCATCTTCCTGCACGAAGCGCTTAAGGCTCACCGGGTCCCGCCATGCCGGAACCTTACCGAGAATGGCTGCCGCCTCATCGCTAGCGGCCTGAATTATGCCCTGGAGGCGTGGGCCAACCTGGCGCCCCCCGTCGTCAACGAATACCTGAAGCACAAGCTTTGGCGAAAAGCATTGTTCGAGGTCCGATTGGTCGACGAGGGGTACCATGTTGCTCCTACTTTACTCGCGAACTACGGCGAGGTTCTTGTTTGCGGTGATCTCGTTGAAGGTGTCCCGATCGACGGAAAACACGCGATGCGCGGTGCCGTGCTTGGCGATTGCCTTGGCGACGTCTTCCGGCTTTCCGCCGCGCAGGAGAATGTCGCCAACTCGCCCGTCGATCCTGCCGTTCGTGGTCGGGATTGTCACGCACTCGATGAGCTGCGCCTGACCCTTCTCAAGGTCTGCTGTCTGAATCTGCTCCTCTTGCATCTTTCCGCGAAGGCGTGCGAGTTCCGCGTCTGCCGACTCAGCCTTGGAATCGGCTAGTTTGAGTTTTTCTTCGAGCGCGGCCTTTTCGAGTTCGAGTTGCGCGACCTGCGACTTCAGCGCTTGGATCTCAGTCTCCTTAGCCGTGAGTGCTTCAACCGACATCGAGGCCTTTTTCTCTTCGAGGGCCTTCTTCTTCTCGTCGTCGGCAGCTGCTCCCGATGGTTGAGTCGTGTTCTCGACGGGATCTTTCTGCTCGGGATCGTCCTTCTGTTTCGTCATTGCGCGTCTCCTTTGTGAAGAAAAAAGGCTCGGAGGGTCCATTCCCGCCGAGCCCCTTTGTCGTTGCGGCCGATGCGGCCTGAATTATGCGAGGACGTCTTTGATGAGGCCGCCAGCGCGGTTGCTACCGAAGAAGTTCGTCTCCTTGTAGCCGCTCTCCTGCATCGTGCCCTTCTCGAGTCCACCGCGACCACTCTGGGGGATGTACTCGTTGGTGGTCCAACCCGTTCCGGAGCGGCCCTTGGTGCGGAAGGTGACGTGAGTCACCATCTTGGTTCCGTCAACCGGGCTACCCTGAGGCTGGCTGAGAAGGAGCACGTCGTTCCCCATGATGAGGTCGAGGTTGCTCGTAGCCTTGTTCCACTTCTTCGCAGCCGAGATAACGATCGGCGGGTAGCCGACGATGTTGAACTGCATGATCGCACCCTGCGAATTGACGCTAAGCGCCATGTTGGGGTCCGGACGTTCGTCGCCGAGGTGCTGCTTCATGTAGGCCTGCACCTTGTTGTGCGCGAGGAAGTGGAACCCCACGGTCCCGTTCATCACGATGGCGGAGACAGGAGAAGCAGAGGCCTGAATGCGGGTATGGAGGTCGAGGAGCGGGTCGCTCGATGCGCCGCCGTTCCACTTCAGCGTACCCGAGGAGATTTGGGTACGGTTCAGAGTGTTCCAGTTCGCAAGCGTCGTGAGGCTGTTGAAGACCCGGACCTCACGAGCAAGAGCGAGCTTGTCCGCAATCGTCTGAGCATGAGCCTGCTTGACGTTGTAGACCTTCACGGCCTCTGCTTCTGCGGCGTACGGGATGAAGGCTGAGAGCGCGTGCTCTTCGGTTTCGTAGGGCAGAGTCTCGCTCAGGTGCTCGATCTCATTGATCGCCCCGTATCGGCCTGTTCGGGTTTCGACCACTTCGAAGACGTTCTCGAGCTTGAAGTCTCGACGACGAGCCTTCTCCTGATCGACCAGAACCACTGGAGAGACGTAGTCCGCCAGGTAACCGAAGTTCGAGTACCCGCCGAGCCAGGTATCGATCTCCTTGTTCTGGTCCGAGGTGTCCGCTGGGGTAACCGCCAGCTTGATGACGTCGCCTTCCTTGCCGTACTGGCTTGCTGCGCTTAGTCGAAATTCCATTTCGCGAGCGCCGCGATTGGACTGAATGACCGGTGAGGGTGCATTCGGATCGACCACGATGGCACCAGGGCCCGCGTTCGAAGCGCGAGCGCCGGCAAGGACTGCGAACGGGGCGGCAAGACGGAGGTACTTGAGTGCGGACATGTGGATTCTCTCTCCTGAAAACGACGGACTTGAGTTTGGTTGGTGTTTAGGTGCGCCGTTCTCCGGCGATTAGATCAGGGTCGGACGACGTAGAAGACGCGGAACGTGATCGAACCGGTCGTTAGGGCAACGACGTTGGCGCCAGTCGCGGTGAACTGGGCTTGAAGCTGGCCAGAGCGAGTACCGTTCGGCCGCGAACCGTTGCCGGAGACAATCGCCAGGGCTTGACCAGTGAAGACGTTTCGAGCGTTGACGAGCTCGGTGAGTGCACCAGCAACGCCGAGGCTTGCTGTCATTGCTGAGGCGCCGCCACCGGAGAAGACTTCCGTCAGTTCCGACTCAACGCCAAGGATGCGCGAGCCGGCAGGAAGAGCCGAGCCAACGTTCAACGTCTCGGTCAAAGCAGCTGCCGTTAGGTCAGCGTGACCGAGCGTGACTTGGAGCATCTGCACTCCACCGTCAGCTACGTTCTGTGCACCGATCTCGGCATAAACCCATTCACCTGCGCCGGCAGCAGCCGTTTGCGCAACTCCGAACCAAGTCTGGCCGACAGTCGCCTGAACAGCGCGACCCGTTGCGTCGGTCGTTAGCCTTGCCCCTCGCGGGAACGCCGCACCGGCCAACACCCGAGCGCCGCCGTCAGTTTGAATGGACCTAACGGGCCCACCGGGGGTCAGGGTCTCCACCGAGACACCAACGATCGTATCAGCCGGGTTCGTAGCGAGAGCTACACCAGGATAGGTCCCGCTTTGCGCAGCGAGGTACCCCTCGGGAATATCAACGACGCCCACGTTGGCCGCGGGGCGGAAATAGGTCGGCGTGGTGAAATTGGGTACTTCGTTTTGCGACATGGCTTGATCCTCGAAAGGGGTCGGTGGTCTGGTTTTTGACTGTTGAGTTCAGATGAATGAACGGGCACCTCCGAAGAGGCGCCTTGGTTCAGAGGGAGACCTCGCCGTTCTTCAGGAACTGGCCGGCGTAGAAGCACTGCTCGCTCCAAGTCAACTCGCCGAAAGCCTTGTTCTCAGCTGCGAGGTAGTTGACGGCCTTCTCGACGTCGTTGTTCCCTGCGCAGAGGGCAATCTTCTTTTTGACCTCTTCCGTCTTCGAAAGAGTGACCTGCGACTTCACTTCCGGAGCGATAGTCGCGCCAGTGGCGGTCCCACCGAGCTGCTTGCCCTCAGAGGCAAGCAAGGACCTCGTGAGCAGGTGACGAGGGGTCTTGTCCTCGCCAGCAAGCGGCCAGTCTTTGCGAGCGACTGCAAGCGCACTCGCGTTGACGCGACGAACGACTTTTCCGTCAACCTCTTCTTCTTTGAAGATGAGGCTCAGAAGGAGGTTCTTCGTGCGATCCTCGAGCTTGTAGCTCGCTGCGATTGCGGCAACTTCGTCCTCCGCTTCCTGAACTTCACCCTCGGAGAGGCGAGCCTTGAGGGCGTTGAGTTCCTCGACGATCGGGCCGAACTTCTTCACGTCCTCGGTGAGCTTGGTTGCTTTCGAAAGGACCTCGGTCACGTTGGAGGAACCAAGAATCTCAAGCAGCTGCTCGATGGCGTTCATTGCCTCCTGAGCGGCTTCTGCCGTTTCAGCTGCGTCCGCAGTCTCGCCGACTGCGTCAACAATCTTCGTGTCGTCCTCTTCCGCGTCAGCGAGCTTGACCTTGGTCAGCTTGACCTTCGTGAGCTTGCTTCGAATACGAGTTCTGAAAGCAATTGCCGCTGAGACCTTCGACCGGACGCTATCAACGACGGTGTCGTCATCAACGTCGGCGGGAAGATTCAAGGTGGGAGCAAGTCGTGCGGCGAGGGATTTTGCGCTCATGGTTTTCTCCGGGACGGTTTCGTCGTTGACAGTTGGACCTTGATCGGTGGTCAAAAGATTGCCCCCGCCAGGTGTTGATTTTTCAATCGCGCTTGAGAGCGCAGCGCGTGCGCCCACCAAGAGCTCGTCCCAAGTCGCCAGAAGTCGCAGCCCCAGGCTTGTGCGAATGCGGCTCGTCACATACTCAGGGTCAACGTGCTTTGGCAGCGTTCCAGTCGCGAGCATCTCAGCGAAGGTGTTGAGTTCGTGAAGGCAATCAATCGGCGAGGCATCAGCAGGAAGACCGAAAAGTCCGCGAACAACGACGACGACTTCCTCCGGTGTCTCAGCCTCGCCCCACACTTCCATCGCGCATGCGATCCGGCGCTTGGCTCCTCGCTTGCTGGTGTCCTCAAGAAGGCAGAACCCGAACCCGTTTCCGCGAGCGCTCGCGGCGACGCGGGCGCTCGGGCGGGACTCCGTCGAGTTCGTGTTCATGGCCTCCATGCCGAGCACGAAGGGGTTGTTTGTGATCGCGAGGCTAGTGAGCTCGTGCCCAATGGGCTCATTCGTGGTGCGGTCGCGGGAGGCCGGGTCGATAGCGACGCTTGTCCACTTGTACTCGCCGTTCTGGACCTGCTCCCAGAGCCTCGGGGTCATCTCGACAAGGGCCCAGAGTTGAAGTTTCCCGTCAGCTCCGTCGCGAAGCTCTAGCTCGTAGATGAATCCTGGCGCCGGGATGCCCTCTTGCGCGGCGCCCGGGATCTGCGCTGGATCCATCTCGGAGAGGTGCTCGTAGTCGAGTCGAATAACCGGCGCGCAGCCGATGCCGTTGTCCCCTACCTTGTACGAGGGGTTCGCGCGGAAGTTTCGGATCACCTCGGTGAAGGTGTCTGCTGTGAACTCGACGAGTTCATGGGCTGGATGCCCCTTCCAACTGCCCTCGGTCGTCGCCTGGATCCAGACTGGATGGCGCTCGCCTTCGAGGGCGGACAGCGCAATTGCGGGCCCGAGGATACGACGGAGACGGATGGCCATCGGGGCGGAGCGTGTCGGCGCTTAGAGGATTCAGACCCCGTCAGCGGCCACGTTTCTTGTGGGCCACCATGAACCTTCGATAGGCTTCGTCTGCCGCCGCCTTTAGTCGCGCTCCTTCGAAGTCGGTTGGTTGCCACCGATCGAGTGCGGCCTTGTGCGCCTCGACAGTTGAGAGCGCCTCTTCAAGCGGCGTTGATGACACTGGCTCAGCAAGCGCAACTCGAAGCGAGTAGCACAGCACCTCAGTTGTGGACCTGATGCCCGTTCTCCTGGTGATGCTTGAGACGCATTCTTGGTCTGCTTCAGTTAGGCGAATGGTGGTTGTCTTATCTGGCATACGAAACCGCTTGTCAGATATTCATGGGCGCGAGCCTTGGGGTCACGCAAGCTGATTCGCTGCCAACTCATCGCCCGTGAGCAAGGTAGACTCGGCAGGGCGCGTTTGGATTACGAAACAAGAACTCACCGAAACGATGTTCGGTGGGAGAGTCCCGGAGATGGAGCAGTGGCGCTCGTACTGGGGACGAGGCGTGAACTCAGCGGTAATCGAGAGTACTCTGCAAAGTGCCGCACACGGATACCTGCGTGACCTCTGCGACCTCGGCTATGAAACGTTGCGCGCCGACCCGCACCTTGCCGCCATCGTCTCGAAGCGGCTTCGCGCCGTCGCCTCGATCCCTCCAAGGGTGACTGCCGCGAACGGGATTGGAATCGACAGCGAGACGGCCAACTTCTACGCCGACATGGTTCGGTGGCAGCTCTCGAAGATTCCGCGTCTGCGCCAACGGCTCGCCAATATGGCCGCTAGCATCTGGTTTGGACGTGCAGCTCTTGAGATTGAATGGGTCGAGACCAAGGATCCAAAGGAGCGCTGGCGCGTAAAGAACCTTCACTGGATTCACTCGCGAAGACTCTGTCTCGGGCCGGACCGTGAGCTCCGCGTGAACGACGGGATGTGGCAAGGTACTGGGTTCGAGAAGGTCGGTTTCGACCTTCGAGAGGTTCCGTTCAAGTTCATCACCTGCCAGCGTCAGCTCTTCAGTGAGTACAACGAGCGCGAAGGACTCCTGCCGAATGCGCTGTTTTACTCGTTCTTCAAGCGGTTTGGTTGGCGTGAGCGTCTCGCACTGACCGAACTGTATGGGAAGCCCCTACGTTGGATCGAGTTCGACCCGAACACGGTCACCAAGACGGACGACACCGTTCTCGATAAGGCGAGGGACATTGCTGACGACATGGGCTCGGACCATGCCGCGGCGTTTCCTCCTGGCGTGAAGCTGGTGATGCAGTCGGTCGGGCAAGGATCGAGCGCAGTCCACAAGGAGATCATGGAGGACTGCAACAAGGAGCTGTCCAAGCTCGTCCTCGGGTCAACGAACACGACGGACGCCGCACCCGCAGGCCTTGGCAGCGAGCAGGCTCGCGTGCATCAGGACGGGGAACTGCTTGTCTTCACCACAGACTGCGACGAAATCGCAGAGGATCTCACTCACAGTCTCGCCCGAGCCATCGTGCAACTGAATGGTGGTCCTGAGGCTGCCGAACTTTACACTCCTAAAGTTGAGCTGCCCTTCGAGGTTCCGCCTGACCCGAAGCTGGAACTCGAGCGAGCAAAGATGATGCTCGAGATGAGGCTACCTCTGAAGGTAGACGAGGTTTACGAGCGCAGCGGCTACTCGAAACCCGTCGATGGCGACCAAGTCATCTCCGAACTTCCGACCCCCGCTCCAGCCAATCCACTCGACGGGCTCTTTCGCGCCGCTGTAACGCCATCGGACACCTCCGCTCAGAGCTCTGAACCGGAGCCACGCAAGACTAGCCCTGGACCAGCGAAATTCTCACAGTGGCGACAAGGCAGAAGCCTGCTGACTGGACCAGTGCTTGAGGAGCGTCTCGTACAGGGAATTCCCCTTTGCATCGATCGACCCGTCGGGTTCGTGCAGCAAGGAATCGGTCCTGACGGCGCATCGTGGTCGCGAACCTATCAGCGCGACTACGGCTTCATTCCCAATACGCAGGGAGGTGACGGCGAAGGTCTCGACGTCTTCCTTGGTCCTGACCTTGGTTCCGCAAACGTCTACTGGGTGAAGCAAGTGAAGCCTACCTCGGCAGGGAGCGTGTTCGACGAGTACAAGCTCTTCGTCGGGTTTGCGTCCGCTAGCGACGCTCTGGAGTGCTACGGCGCCCACATCCCACCTCAGTTCTTTGGTGGGCTTGAGCAATCGACCATCGGTCAAGTGAAGTCGCTTCTCGGACTCGACCCTCGACCCATGATGGGAGCACGCGACCCGCTGGCGCTTGAGCGAGCAACAAAGGTACTCGGGCTCATCGGTCTACTTGGCGATGAAGTCCGGGGATAGCAGTGATCGAACGCTACACCCCAGAGGAAGCTCGTGAGTACCTTGAGGCCGCTTCCCAGTTCTACGCTGGGATTGCAGCACGACGTTGGTACGGCGATCATGTTTGTCTCGCCGCGCACCCGCGAACGGTGAACGGGTCGCCGGACGACATCGTCGAGGACGGAGCCGAATCTGGAGCTGAGCTCACTGGAAAGTGGGCGAATCAGGTTGTCTCGTACCTTGATGGCGCCACAACCGAGTCGTCGGTCAGGCAAGCACTGCGAATCGCCAGCAACGACTTGGATGTTGAGCCGTTCGCAAAGTTGCTCCACGAAAAGACACTTCTCGGTCTGATGCTCGGCGTTCTGGACGCCGCAAAGGAGCACGAATCGCTCCTCGCCGGGAATAGTACCTTCGCACCAATTCAGTTTTTGCGCGACGCTCCACTTAGCCGACAACCGTTGAAGAAGGCCCTCGAACTCTGGGAGCAGCGCAAAATCATGTCGCGAGAACGCTTCGATGCGCTCTCTCAAAAGCTCAAGCAGCGAGCCTTCACTTTCGCCGGTACAGCGCGAGACGACCTTCTGGCAGCGGCGCACGCTGAACTCGAAAAGCAGATGCGCGAAGGCAACCTTAACTTTCGCGATTTCAAGAAGTTCGCTGCGGCCCGTCTTGAATCCGCTGGGTGGACACCGGCCAATCGTTCCCACGTTGAGACGATCTTCCGCACCAACGTCAACTCGGCACTCGCCTCGGGACGCCACGCCGAGCAGACAAGGCCTGACGTTCTGGCGGCGCTTCCGTACTGGCAGATTCGCGGGGTTCCGGACGCGCGCGCAAGAGAAACTCACAAGCGCGCCCACAACATCGTACTCCCAGCGAACCACGAATTCTGGCGCCTCGCTTACCCTCCGTTTGGCTACAACTGCTTCCTGCCAGGAACTGAGATTCGCGGAAACGTGATCGGGGCATCACGCGCCTGGTATGCGGGGAAGGCCGTCGAGTTCCTTACGGCAAAAGGTCGTCGGCTGACCGTGACGGCCAATCACCCCGTACTTACCACGAAGGGATTCGTCGCGGCGTGCACGCTTCGCAATGGCAATCAGCTGGTCGGCTATCTCGGAGAGTCCGGGGTCTCTCTTCTGAGGACGACTACGAAGCGGGATGAAGATCACGGACCAGCCAGAGCGGATCAGGTATTCCGTGCGCTCTCGGAGGCGCATCCTGTTCGCTTCACCCGTACCAGAGCCGACAACTTCCACGGCGAGGCGCAATCCTTCGTCGGCGAGATCGAGGTTGTAGGGTCCTACTGGGACCTGGTCAGCGAACCTAAGCCCGCGAGCCTCGATGAGGCTTTGCAGTTCGGTTTCGAAGCGACCGCGTCGGCGGGACCTCGACGCGGCGCGAGCTACTCGTCTCTCGAGTGGGTCCACCTGTCCACGACGTCGGCTCCAGGCCTTTCCGCACTGACGCTTGACGGCTTCGGGGTCCGACTTCAGCGCAGCCCACTTCACGAGTTCTGCTTCGGATTGCCCGCGCACCTCGACGCCATTCCTACGGAGGAGGCGAGTGAGGGCCGAGCGCGAAACACCGACCTTTTCCGAGAGCTTCTTCATCGAGGTTCCCCCTCGGTAGAGGTCGATGAGGTCGTTAAGGTTCGGGAGTTCGAGTTTTGCGGTCATGTCTATGACTTCGAAACCACCACCGGGTGGCTATTCGCAGACAGTGTGGCCGCGAGTAACTGTCGCTGCACAGTCATTTCGCGCACAGCTGCCTGGATTCGGCGTACCGGTATCAAGATTGGCCCAGTGCCTCGTGACCTACCTGACCCAGGGTTCGCCTCCGGAACACGGGGGCTCATTGTCGTTCCAGCGCAGCTCGAGCGAAGCGACAGCGCAGTTCGCCCGGTACCGCAACCGGTCCCTGTTCCACAGCCAGCGCCGCCTGAGCCGACGCTCATTCTGCCAGACGTGACTTCTGTGCCTGTACCTCAGGTTCCGATCGTTCCGCCGGTAAGCGTCGTTCCCGTTGGTCCGAGGGCGCCTGGGTTCCCTGTTGGCCCCAACCCGTTCCCCGCTGGTGGGCCAGCTTCGCTACCGCCTCCGCCCATGCCGCTGCCGACTGCGCCACTCACGGAGGCCCAGCAACACAAGGCGCTTGTTGACTCGTTCGATCGCTTCACGGCCGAAGCAAAAGCCCTAAAGCATGTTTTCGGTGGAGCGCTTCCGACAGTAGAGCAACTCGATGCAATCAGCGGTCGAGCCGTTTTGGCAGACGCAAGCGTTTTCGTTCAATCCTTCGGAAAGAGCGTCGTGACAACCCTCCGCTCCAAGGACGGAAAGGTCGAAATCGTTAGGACGCTCTCCCTCAAGAGAGGAAAGCTCATGGTGAAGCACGACCTGTTCCTGATCGACGAAGCGTTTCAGGGGCAAGGTCTCGGTAAGCGAGTGCTTCGCCGGCAGTTCGAAGAGTACGCGCGTCTCGGAGTTTCGCGCATCGACATCGATCCAGCGTGGAAGGGGAAGTACGTGTGGCCGCGCATGGGCTTTACCCTTGCCGATTCGAAGGATTGGCCAATGGTTCAGCAGAGATTCCGCGAGTACCTCACCTCCGAGGGGGTTGAGGGAGCCTCCGCCATCGTGTCGCAGCTGAAGAACGTTCAGGACATCGCCCTTGCGCAGATCGACGGAAAGCCGCATGGTAAGGAGTTCCTTCTCGGATTCCGAGGATTGCCTTCGTTGAAGATGAGACTCGACCCACGCGACCCGGGATACCGTTACCTGCTCCGCTACTTGGGACTTTCGCCGTGAACGAAAAGAAGAAGACTGAACGAGACGAAGTTGCTACCGAGTTGCTCGACGACATCGACAATGACGGCGCAGTCCTGTCCTTCGATTCGAGCGGCAAGCTGTTAAGGGACACGTCCCCTGGCGCCGATACCCGGTTGTTTGATGTTCCGTCTCTTGATGATGACGAGCTAGAACCCTGAAAGGTTCCTTGCCTCTGATCTGCTCTTGCTGCTGTCGGAACGTCGGGCTGGTGGCATCTTCACCTCATTCGTGAGCAGGTGGTGCGCGTTTCCAAGCGCATCGACGTCGTCGTCCTTTTCCTTCTCAGATCCGGCGCCGGTGAAGTCGCCGACGATACCGAGAAAGTGCAAGAGCCACTTGTTCACCTCGGGGAATGTTTCCGGGTCGGGGACGAGGACGCGACCTGCGTTCCATGCAGCTGCGACCCTTTGCGACGAAACGAACTTGTCGCCCGGAGGCTGCTGAATCTGGAGTGGAACGCCATGTTCCTGAATCATCTGGGCAGAACCCTTCTCGGTGCCGCTCGCGCGCCAGAGCATTCCGAACGCCTTCTTCGCGAGGTGGCGCGCCTTGAGCAGGGCCGTGAAGGCGGGGAGTTCCGTCTGTGCCCGATCGACGTGGATCACGTAGAATAGCGGTGGCAATTCGTCGCCCGTCTCGCCTCGACCCTGGTCTTCCCGCCAGAGCTCTAGGCAGATGCTCGTGTCGGCATTCCTCCTCGCAGTGTAGGCGAGGTCCACGCCGAAGGCTCCGCGATAGAGCGTGGGACGCTTCGTGTAGAATGTCGGTTCGTGGAAAACCTTGCCGCCCTTTGGGCGCGGCCTGCCTTGGTAGAGTGCTGCCCAAGCATATTCGCCCACCTCCTCTTTTTGCTTGAGGAGCCAGTCGAGTGGGCGCTCTTCTGGAAAGAGCGCTTCGCCGACCTCGCGCCCGTTCGCGTCGTTCTCCTCGGCGATGGCGGGTAGGTTGATGTTGTCCCAGCCGGAGCGGATGAGAATTCCGCTCAGGTCCTCCGGGTGCCATCGAGTCGCGAGTAGCAGAATCGAGGCCTTCGGATGAACGCGGGTGACAATGACCTGGCGGTAGCACTCATCGACGAACTCGCGGCGCGCGCGACTCTCGGCGTCCTTCGGACCTGAGTAGGGATCATCAATGATGGCGACGCCACTGACAGGTTCACCAGTTAACCCGGCTTCGATTGAAGTGAAGACGACTTGACCGCCACCGTCTAGTTCGACGCAATCGAGGGTTCCGGACCATGCGATGCCAGCTACCGTGAGTAGCTTTCGGAAAAGGCGCGCGACCTTCCTGGCGCGCTTCAAGCTGTAGGTGATGTAGGCGTGGTTCTTCGTCTCATCTTTCCGGATGAGCCAGACGAGTCCGTGGAGGGTGATCTGGGTTTTCCCGTGCTGAGGAGGTGCGGCGAAACAACACCGGACAGGCTCAGTGCGAGTGGCTTCGATTTTCGAAGCGAAGAGGCCGAAGTGGTTCGGGCGGAGAAGGGTGGGGGAGCAGCGTACCTGGAAGTCGAGGATCGAATCGGCATCGATCGGCTGGATTTTCCTAGTGCGTCGTTCTTGCTTCAGGGCCCGCACCGCGGTTTTGAGCTGCCGAACCCGAGCGATTATCCCCATTGCCGTCATCGTCGTCACTCGTGAGCGCTTGCCGTGCGAGGTGTAGGTCCCCGAGCGCGCGGAAGGCGGAGACCGTTTGATCGAAGTCCGCTGTCGGGAGGAGTTGGTCGAGACGCGTGAGCGCTGCCTCGTAGGTCTTGGTCAGAAGGTCGGTGACGGGCTCGAGCGAGCGCCCTTTCGCCTCGACGACAAGTCCCGCCAACTTGGCGTTAGCACCAGTCTTCAGTTCGGCGCGTCGGCGCTGAATGGTGCGCAAAGAGACGCCAAACTTCGCGGAAGCTGCCTTGTCACCATGCAAGTCGCCGTACGACAGGATTGTCGCCAGCTCTTGTGCGTCGATGCGTTTGGTCGGTCGTCCCGCCATCTCACTTCAGGCTGACGACCCGTTGGTAGGTTGACCCCGTGACGAGCATCGGAGAGAGTTCGCCGTATGAGTTGGCGTGACATGATTCCGGGTTGCTTCGGTCTGCTGGACAAGATTTTTGCAGGGCACCAAAACGAGAAGGATGCCGTCGCTCGTCTTTGGAACGCGGCAAAAGCGGCAGGTGCCACCGAAGATGACCTCTTCGCCGCTCTGTATGACTGGGTGAAAACTCACGTCCCAGTGGACAAGCAGGATGATGCCATGTCGGCGATCCGCGGCGCGCTTGTTTTCTACCGCTGAGTCCTCCGCGCGGCTTCCTTCAACGCTTCGGCGATGCCGCGTCCAACGAGAAGCTCCTGCGCGAGTTCTTTCTGTATCGCGCGTTTCGCCTGCTCCCTCACCATTGACGGGTTGACGGCCCGAAGGGAGCAGAAGTGGTTCAGCGCCAGGTCGCCTCGGTCCTGGTTGCACCGAAAGCACGCCGTCACGAGGTTTGTGGGCGAGGAGTCCCGAGACTCCGCCCACGGATCAACGTGTTCGAGCGTAATGTGCTCCTCCGGTGGGGCTCCGAATCGGTAGTGCGTGTCACAATAGATGCACCGCAGACCGTCCCTAAGGAACACGGCAAGGCGAACCTCGTCCGGTATCCGAGGTCGCCGAATCTCAGCTTGCTCCGGTTCCTTGTGCTCGGATTCTCTCGGTAGCGGAGCTTGCCTCCAAGGACGGCCTGCTCGCTTTCCTCGCGCGTTTGGTGTGCGCCTCACAAGAACTCCATCATGAGCTGCCCGAACGGCGGTCCTCGGGTTGTGGGCGGCGCTCAAGGCCCTTGATGCTCCAAGGCGTCTTGTCGTCGAGCTGCTCAGCGAACACCATTCGCTTGCCGCCAGACTCGCGCATCTTCCTGACTAGAGGGGCGCCGTACTTCTCGGTTAGGCTACCAGCCCCCTCTCGGGTGCGGCCGGAGAGGAAGACTGTCGTTCGTTGTCGTTTGAAGCGCCAAGCCACTAGGTCTGTCACAGTCTGAGGGTTGTCTTCGCTCCCGACCTCATCGAGGAAGAGAATCGAAGCGTCTCGAGCGGCGACGTACTCGGCTGGGTCTCCGTCCTTGCGGTGGGTGCGGACTGTTCGAGCGAGCTCCTCGCAATCGACCCAGCGCATTCCTTGAGCCAGGTCCCAGTGATGACCGCCCTTCATGACACCTTCGGCGACCAGCCGATGAAACAGGACCCCGCCGATCGCAGACTTGCCCGCTCCCGAGTAGCCAAGGACGATGAGGTTCCCGTGCCAGTAGGGGTTCCACTGGTCGGCGAGTTGGAGTCCGCTCTGGTCCTTCACTCGGGCCCTTAGCGCTTGGAGCTCGCCCCGTCGCAGGGCTACGAGGTACTCCGGGAGGGTTCGGCGGATGAGCGTGACAGCGTCGGCTTTGCGTCGCTGCAACTCCCGCTCGGCAAGCCGCGCCGGGTCGCCGAAGTCCGACTCGCTCAGGAGCTTCGGTTCTTGCTTCGTGGGCGCGTCTGCCCAAGCTTGGTGACCCATCAGTCTTCCTCCCATCCGGTTCGACCCAGGTTCGGTTGGTGGGTGCCGCCTCCGCGCTTGGTCCGTTCGCCAGCCTCGCGCTGGTACTTCCACGAGCGGCGCATCCACGTCTCAAGCTCCGCCTGCCAGGCGCACGAGATGCGCCCCTTCGAAAGTGCGTTGTTTCGCAGGGCCGCAATCTCGTCAGCGATGACCAGTCCGTGGGTTTCCGCAAACGCTACGTTGGCGGGGGACGCCGCGAAGTCGGCTGGAAACGGCGATGCGTCCTCAATCGGCAGGAAACTCTTGGTGGTGGCGTCCAAGTGACGACGCTCCAACTTGTGCTGAGCCACCGACTTCGGGGGAGGGGAAACTGGCGGCACGTCGCTGTGACCTGGAAGCCTAGGATCTACCCCCTCAGCTTTAGGATTTACTGAAAGGCTGGGCTGGGCTGGGCTGGGACAGGCGCGGGCGTCCGTGCGCGCGTCCGCGGACGCGGGCGCCCGTGCGCGGGAGGACTCGTGTGTGACATCGTCTATCTCATAGTGTGACAGGTCACGTGACACAGCGTGTGACAAGTTCAGTTGGTTCGTGACCTCGTCGTGTGACATGTTGCGAACCAGCATCTCCGCGTCCACGCCGGAGTAGCCCTGGGACATCAGGACGGTTCTGAGTTTCGCCCGGTCTCGCTGGAGCCGCTTTCGCTCTCGATCCTTCATCTGGCGTTCAACGAGCTCGTCGGAACTCATGGCGTGGTCCAGGTAATCGTGGAGCACACAGCCATGATCGTGCTCGTCCACGAGACCAGCGCCACGGCTTCCGTCTGCACAAAGAGAGCCGCAATCGAGCAGGGCTCGTAGAGCCTTCTCGTGCTTCTTGATGCCTAGTCGTTCCGACTCGCTCTCGATAATGTCAGCTGGGACGAACCCGTCAGTCGGATGGCAGGCTGCGTAGGCTTTCAGCGCAAGCCAAAGGGTAACCGCCTCGTGGCCACCCAGCTTTATCGCCCTGCGTAGCTTCGAGGACGAGATGAGCTCTTCCTTGATGGTTATCACTTTGCACCTCTGAGCATGGATTGAATCGCGAGCTGGCCGGCTGCGGCGGACCCTCCCGCGATGGCAATCGCGATAGCGTCGCTTCGGTTCAGTGAGACTTCTCGAGCTGGCCATCCTGTGACGCGACGCTTAAGAGCGGTGCGGACCTGCTCCTTCGTCGCTCGCGGGGAGCCCACTGACTGACGCCTCCAAGTAACAGGGGCGAGTTCGACAGCAGGAACATCCAGCACCGAGGCGAAGAGTCGTACTGCGCCAACGGCCTCGAGGATTCTTCCTGAGCCGTGACCCTTTCCGGTGTTCTTGGCGTGCAGCGACCACGCGACGCTTTCGTAGCCGACCACCGTAGGGCGGAGTTCCTTCGGAAGCAGCAGAATCTCCCGGAGCTCTGCCAAGAGGTCGTCGAGCGATGAAAGAACCGGAAGGCGCAGGATTTCCCACGCGCTCCCGACTCTACGGATGAGGGCCGACCCAGGGCTGGACGTACCTGGATCGCACCCGTAGGCAATGAGGCTCACTCTTCAGCGCCTCCGTTGTCGGGACCGCCGTCACCCTTATCGTCGGGGTAGTCGAAGCCGGTTTGCCTTTCTTTTGGCGCCTTCTTCGCGGCCTTGCGGCGGTCCTCGAGAATCTTCTCGATGTCGTAGACTTTCGCCTCAATAACCTCGCCCTCGGTGCTCACGACCTGAACGGTCACGTCGTCCCCGAAGAGGTGTTTGCGCGGCTGGGTGTCGTCGGTCTCCGACTCGGGGCGGTTGAGCGGCATGATCGCCCCGCGCCATTCGGTGTCGTGCTCGTCAATTCGGAAAACGAGCGCGTCTTGGCGCGTCTTTCCGGGAAAGAGATCGAGGCTGTCCGATCCCGCAGCGTCGCAGATGACGGTCAGGTCGGCGAGGTACTGGCCGTTAATCGAGACGCACCGAACTGAGTAGGTGGTCGATGGGAGAACGATTGCCTTCTGGCAGCCTTCGACCGGAAAAGACGTCTGCGTTGACGCGGCGTCCGTGGGCCAGGTGAGTTCCGAAAGTTCTTCGAGCGTTTTGGCGTCGCGGATCTTGGCGCCGTGAAGACTCGCTCCGCTCACCTCGAGAACGACAATCTGACCGTTCGCGACCATCTTGAGGGCGGTGAGGAGAAAGCCTTTGGTGACGGTCCACTCGCCCGAAACGGAATCCGTGTGAGCGACGCCGCGGGCTTCGACGGCGCGGTGTCCGTTCGTCGCGTAGGCGTGAAGCGTGTCACTGTCCGAGCGGAAGTGGATCGCAGACAAAGGATTTTCGGGGTCCTTCGACGAGAATCGGCAAAGTGCTTTGAGTTCCGGTGGGTAGAGAACGATGCCTTGGGCTTCGATGTGCATTGCTGTGGGTTCTTTCTGTTGTCTGCCAATTGTCAGGAATGAGGGCGTGAAGAAGTCTTGTTGAGGTAGGCGCGAGGATGCCTTCGAGCTGGGACCAGAGTGGGTTAGTCATTGGAAGTCCTCTGCTGAAAAGAGGGAGCCCTGGCGCTGGTCGAGTGACTTGACCCGCAGGCAGTGAGGCGAGAACCAGATTCGCTCCTTCGCGCGGTTCTCGTTGCTGTCGGAGGCGTAGCCTCGCGCGGCTTTCCACTCGACGCACTCCCAGCTCGAAGGCATCTCGTGCTCGCCCTCGTAGCCGCAGAGCGCAATCCGGATCTCCGGGTCGTCTCCATGATCGAGCGCCCATACGCGGACATCACCCGAGATACCGAGGGAATCTGCGGTGTAGAGGTAGCGAGAGCGAAGCTCGGGGTTGTATGGGGGATCGAGAAACACCGCGCAGGGGCGTCGGCCACCGACATTCTTGCCCCTTCCGAGGACGGAGTTCCCGAGTACTCGGCTCCAATCGCCGCATGCAACGCGCACGCGACGAAGACGAAGTGCGAGTTTCGCGAACCACTCAAAGGATGGCGGCGCATCCGGAACGGTGAGCGCTCGGAGCGTGGAGAGGAACGTGGCGTCCATTCCAGTAAGGCCGTGAATCCCACGATCGTTGCCAAGTCCAGGGAGATGCGCCGTTGAATGAATGCCGCGACCAGCGTGATTCCCGTCGCTCTTCACGGCGAGGAAGGGAAGTTTCTGCGCCGGATTGGCGCCACAGAGCGAGTGAACGCCCTTTCCGATGCCATCGAGTTTCGGATGCTTCCGATTGTTCGGCTCTGCGCACCAACCGCCGCCGATCCACTGGCAAAGTCCCCACACCCACCATCCGGCGACCTGGGCGTCGCAGTAGTAGGGGTCGCGGTGCATTCGCTCCCTGAAGTCCTCGTTGCTCACGAGCCAGAGGTGGCGCGCGTGAAGGTCGGCCTCGTTGACCGGGTCGTCGCACCATTCCGCGACGCCCCAAGGGTCATGCTTCAGAGCGCGCCAGAAGTTCGAGACGAACCGATCGATGTCGTTCACCGTCTCGATTTTCCCGGCTCCGCCGGGGCGCGCGAGAAGCATTGCAAGTGACCCCGCGAAGGGCTCGATGTAGTTCGGCACGTCACCGAAGCGAGGCCAGACAATGGACGCGACACGGCGTTTCCCGCCGAACCAGGGGAAGGGGGCGCGGATGGGCTCATTCATATCCCCTCGCATCAAGTCGCCCATGGCGATTCTTGCTCAGATGCTCAAATCTGTCCGGGATCACCCGATCACCTTCCATTCCTGCTTTGGGTCAAGGGTGTCCCACACGAACCAGGCAAAAGGCCGCTGTCCCGAACCGCCACCGTTGAAGCTCGGCCGAGTCCGAAACGGGTAGAGTGAGCCGGGGAACCGGCGGTGGATGTTGTCGGTCCGGCTTGCGCCGTGGGCGAAGTCCAGCGGCAGAAGCGCAGCGACGACACCTGACACAGCCTGCGCAAGTTCGAGGCACCGAACAGTGAACCGTTCGCCGATGCCCTCGTCGGGCTTGGAGTAGGGAGGATTCATAGGGATAAGCTTCCGCCCTTCTGCACTACTCCAGTCGGACACCAACGCTCCTTGTTCGAAGAAGTTACCGTTTACCGCTCGAACAGCTGGGAAGCGCGACGTCAGCTCAGTGAAGCGCGTTGTGGAAAGCTCGCAAGCGAAAAAGCTACCAATTAACTCACTTCGCAACACCTCAAGAATCGCGCCACGGCCCGCGGCCGGTTCGAGCACCGACCACTGCTCTTCTTTCGGAAGCAGTGGAAGGAGAAGTTCGACTGCCCACTTCGGGGTTTCCCAGAAGTCGAGGTTGTCGCCGAAGTCTGAAAAAAGTGTCGGATCGGAGAATAGGCGTGCCTGGTCATTCATTTGGAGGTCACCACCTTCTTGGCTCTCCGGGAGACGCTTTCCCGTTGCTGGATGCTCTCCGCCATTGAGAGGATGTGTCTCTCGAACTCTTCCGCGCTCATCGGCCTAGACTCGCCGCTCAGGGCTTTGCGAATCTCCTCCGCCAGCCACGCAGCAAAGGCCCCCATCGTCGGCGTCTTCGCAAAGGCCGCCCGGACTTCCAAAAGAGCCTCGAGGCGCAATTCGTTTCTCCGGTCTCGCTGCCGTTCGAGGTTCTTCTCGACGCGGGCCTTCTCGTCGCGCTGCACGTAGGGCGCAATGCGCTCTCGCGTCCTCTTTCCGTCCTCTTGGGTGTGTCGCTTGTAGACGCCGTTATTCTGCTTGCCGCGCTCACGGCAGACGTCGCATAAGGAAAACTCGGAGTTCCTCCGACGTCCGCAGCGGCATCGCCCTTCCTGCTTCAAAGCAGCTCGCCGATCGGCCGTCTTCCTTCGCGCGTACTCGCGTACCGCGGCCGACAGTGCAGCCGACTGGTTCTTTGCAAAGACATACTCAATCGAGAACCCTTCTGACGGTGGTTCGCACTCGATCGCCGAAACCGGGCGACCCTTGTCGTCGAAGCAAACGCGGAACCAGGTCACGAGACTTGCTCCCCGAAAGAGGCCATCTCGCGCAGAAGTCGCGAGCACTCAAACTTGTCGTCTCGATCAAGGGCTTCGAGCGCAAGTGTTGCCGCCCTGGCGGTCGGGGGACGGAAGCCCAGTGCTTTGTAACCGGCCTCCGTAATGGTCAGCGCTCGGGCTTGGAGCCCCTGCTTGTGGAGCAAACCACGGCGCTCCAGCGCCTTGAGATGATCGTAGGCGGCTGTCGCTGACTTGTGGCCGAACCTTGCCTGAATCTCGGCAAGCGTCGGGCAACGCCGTGAAAGCGCAATGAAACGCAGGACCTCAAGTTGCCGTGAGGTCACCACGAGGGGTCTTTCCGCTCGAACGCTCATCGACCCACACCCCCCGCCTGGTCACGCGCATCCTTGAGAGCCTCGTGGAGGTCCTCGATGAACTCCTGCAATTCGATGTCGTTGAACCATAGCTCCACGTCGGCGACTCGGAGCGATACTGCGGCCGGGTGGGCCGCGACCTCCAAAAGCTCACGAGGTCCGGAGCCTTGCGCCATCGCATCACAGAACTTGTCGAGCAGTTCTTGCCTATCGCTTTTTGGAAACTGGATGACTTTTCCCACGAATATCCTCCGACTTAGTTGGCGTTTGGTCCCTTCGTGGAGCGCGCGGGAGTTGAACCCGCATGGCCTCCCGTGTGTCACAGGCCGCGCCCCTTTTGCCCCGTCGCGCCGGGGCTACGCGGTCACTTCAGGGCAGCCCGCACAGCCGCGTCTTTGCCTTCAAGCAACTTGCGAAGCGCAACCGAGCGCTCGGGTCCTGGAGGCAGGTCTTTGACGAGCGAATGCGCCAGTTCGCAGAATGGGCGACTCACCGCGGCCAGAGGCATGGGCAGGTGCCCGTATGTGAAGTGCGCTAGAATCCTCTCCTCAAAGGGGACTTCAACCGGCACTGGCGGCGTTCCTGGCACTTCCTCAATCACGAGTGGGCCGCCGTCCTTCCAGCACGTAATTTCGCAACTCTGACCGAGTCCTAGAGCGGTCGTCAGTAACGGTTCGTCACCTCGTCGAATGGACGCTGCGTATTGGGCTGGGCCCAGGTTTGTGATTCTAAGTGTCATAGTCATCGTTCTGCTTCTCCTTGTTCTGCCAATTGTCAGGAATTTTCTCAGCGCTCAGTGGCCGAGGAACCATGTGGCCGTTACCGTGATGCCGGCCGCGCAAACCCAGTAGGCGACCCGTGGCCAGTCACGAGCCACCGCGTACCGAGCGGCGGTGAGCGCATAGAGGCCCACAATGACCGCGGGCATGATGTGAGGGCTCTTCCAATCGATCACGAGGCGACTCCTTTGGGGAAACACCAAGTCCTACGCCCCTGCTCGCAGCGCACCTCCAAAGCCCCACACGAGGGGCACCACTTCGACGGGATGCGGAGGTCACCGGTCATGGCGTCAAAGCTGCCCGCAGCGGAGATGGTAAGCGCCTGGTCGTGGGTGCAGTCGTTAGCCACAGAGCGCCTCCTCACCCAGAGGGGTGATGAAGTATGAAGGGAGACCTGTGAGCACATCGAGGTCGGCATGGATGTCATCGAGCTCGTCTTCGGTGACGGTCGGAACCGTGAAGGGCACTTCGAGAAGTCGGACCAGGGCAGGTTGCATGGTCGAGATGGTGTTGGCGTTGGTCACTTATGAACCCTCTCCGAGTTGGTTGGTTGTTGCGCCGCTGAAGCGAGTACCTCGGCGGCTATGTCGAGCGCTCGGCGGACCCCTCGAGGGTCGCCATCGACGACTAGGAGCAGGGCCCGAAGCGTGTCCGGACGGTCCGCCACCTGACGGAGGAATGCCTTGGCTTCATCGAAGGCGGGCTGGTCCTCAAGGACGGCTTCGACCAGCGCGCGGGCGGTCTCGTGGACTACCCGGTAGTCCACTTCTTTCAAATTCAACGAGGAATTGTTCGGTTCTGGTAGTTTCCCGTCATCCACCCAAACGGCAGAAAAATCGGCATTTGTTGATGAGAGTGGGCTACGGCGTGGACTACGCCCTGGCCCACTCGGTTTTTCCAGTCCGAGCAGCTGCGCAGCGGTCACCGGCTCCGAAATTGCGTCCCGCTCGCCACGAAGGAAGCGCGCCACGACGACCCCTGCGCCCGGGTCCCAATGGCCGTAGGCTCGCTGAGTAGTGCGAATGTCTTTGTGTCCGAGCTGGCGGCTGACGAACGTGATGTCCTGGGGAGGGTACCCCCAGATTCCGCTCAGCATGGAGAAGGCCCAGGTGTGCCGCATGTCGTGCGTCGTGATGTGGTCACTAATTTTCTCTGACCACTCGACGAACTTCTCCGGCCACGAGGAGAGGTAACCGTCCTGGGGACCGGAGAAGAGGAGCCCCTTCGGGTTCGGGCGGTAGTGGTGCTGAACCGCCAGACGGAAGAAGCCCAGACCGGGTTCGACGAGCTCGACCCGGCGGTGTTGCCTGCCCTTGGTAGGGGCTCCGTCGCGACCACCCGTGGTGATCATCAGGTGCGGGTCGCCTGAAAGGACGACGTTGTCCCTTTGGAGAGAGAGGAGTTCCCAAATCCTGAGCCCGGCACCCATCTGGCACCCCGCCATGACGCGATCGAGCGGATCCGTGAGAATCTCCTGAAACCACCGGTATTGCCGCTGGAGGTTGAGGGCCGACTCGACCTTGCGGTGGTCAACGTCGATTCGAAAGACCGGGCAGGGCAGCTTCAGCATTCGAAAGACCCCGCGGAGGTTGCTCGCGATGGCGTCGACCCATCCGTCCGATACTGGACGGCCCTTGTGGCTTTCCGCGTTCAGCTGGAGGTCTTCGAGCCAGCGCTGCACCTCGTCGCCACGAAGAAGGGTGATGTCCGAGCTCCAAAACGGCGACTTCGCAAGCCAGCGGTTGCCCATGCCTTCCAGGCGTGACCTGGTCTTTGTTGAGGCCGACCCGTTGTGGCGTCGAGCCGCCGTTCGACACACGAGGGAGACGTAGTTCGGCCAAGCTCGCTCGAGAGTAAGTCCTTCGTGTCGGTAGTTGTCGTCTCGCCTCGCGCGAGCCGCGAGGATGCACGCGTCCATAAAGGCATGTGCAACAGCCTCCTGGTCTTTCGGAAAGACCTCCTCAAGCCAGGAGCGTTGCGGATCGAGGGACCTCGGAAGTCGAAGGCGCCAGGCTCCGTTGTGTAGTTGGACCGTACCGGTCCCTGGTTTTCGTTTCACGAGGGGAGCACCTTCGCTACGGCGCGGGCTGCGCGCCTGGTCAAGTCGTCGTGGTGTACGTGGCTGATTGGAGGTTCGGGAGGAGAGCGCCGTTTTGAGCCTGTCTGCGGCTCGACGTCAGCACTGGCCATCTCTGCAACCTTCTGAGCGTGTTGCAAGTCGATAGCCGCAAGCTGAAGATCCAACCTGCTGCGCTCCTCCAGGATTCTGGCCCTCTGCCTGAGCAGGTCGGAGACGTCTGCGAGCAGCCTTCGCCCTGTGGCTCGCCTGGTTCGGTGCGTTTTGTCCGTCATCAACCGGCCTCCGGTGGCCTGCTTGCGCCCTGGCACTGACGAATGTCAGAACACACCTTGACCGAGATGAATACTTCAGGATTCCGCGAACGGCTGCGTACTGTGAGGCTCGCCAGAAACCTCACCAAGATGGAGCTTGAGCGCCGAGCAAACACCGGCAGCGGACTCGTGACTCGCATCGAGAATGGTGAACGGCCGTCACCCGGGATAGACGTCGTGGTCGCCCTCGCTTCCGCATTGGGAGTCGATGTTGGCTGGCTCATAACCGGAAGTCTTCCAAAGCCCGGCTGGAAACCCCCCGTCTGATTCATGGATCCTCCACAATCGCAAGAGCGGTCATGGCCTCGGCAATCGCTGTAGCGCGAACCGACGACTCAACTGCCTGCCTCGACAGCGCACGGACCCTGACCGCGTGACGAGCAAGTGCACTCGGCTCGACGAGCGCGTGTTCGGGGCATAGCTCTTCCGCCACAACCCGCAGGTCTGCTGATAGGCGTCGCAACTCCTCCAGGTAGTTGCTGACTGAAAAGTCAGTAACCGTCTTCATCTGGCCTTGCCCCCACCCAAAGCAGACCTGACTGGATCGGTGTCGTTTGCAGGAGAATGTGAGAGGGAATTCATCCGCTCAGCTGCTGCAAGCAGCTCTATCGCCAGAGCATTTGCAAACTGCGGGTAGCGAAGGGCTACTTCAAGGAGCCCAAGGTCGTGCCGGCCCGATTCAGCGCGCCTCACGGAACGTTCTGACGTCCCCAGATGGTCGGCAAGCGCATCCTGTGTTTCACCAACGCGGTTCCGAGCACGGCGAACGCAAGCTGTGGCCAGCCTCCGAGCACCGGCCTCCAAAGACCTGGTTGAATCCTCAGCATGTGCCAGTTTACAAGTCATGCCGCTCCGATCTTCGCTGCTTCCGCTGCCAGACTCTCTGAGTCGAGCTCCATCCACTCTTCCTTGGCGACGTAGCCCTTGGTTGCGGTTTCAATTTGGCCAGCAAGCTCAATCTCAAAGCGGCGAATTTCACCACGAATCGCACGTTGAACGGACACTCGATCCAGGGAGTGGGCTTCGCAAAACGCAGGGATGGTCCGGTAGTTCGCACGGATGTACGAGAGGAGCTTATAGGCCCCCGGCCTCCGCCCACCGGCATGCTCAAGCAGCTTCATGATCCGAGCATGGACGCGCGAATGTTACGTGTCAAGAAAACGTGTAAGTCTAACGCTGACGAAGGCAGCTCGGTGCTACGCTCAACGGACAATATGAGGCACAGTAAAGCCGCTGGCGTGACACCCGAGGGTGACCGGCTTTTCTTTGTCCGAAAAGTGTCTGGAAAATCCCACGACCAACTCGCGGCGATGTCGAACGGACTTATTGATCGATCCAACTGGATCGCTATCGAGAAGGGTCGAATCGGCGTCAGTGGGCTGAAATCCATTTCTGGAATCGCAGCCGCATTGGGGGTGTCGGTTGACGACCTGCGCGCGTACCTCTCTGGATCGTACGGGGCCCCTTCAGCCGAGGCAGCGCAGAGATTTCTTGCTGCGCGCAAGAACGTCGAGTTCGATCGAAGAGTCGACGACTCCGTCCTTGAGCTCGCCTATGCCCAACCTGCGAAAGCAGCCGCTTATGTGTTGGCAGCGCTGAACTTGAAGCGAGATCCTCCGGCATTTCTCGGACTTGAGGGGAGACCGATCAGTGTGGAGGAAGTGAAGCGTCTTATTCGCGTCAGCGTTGGCGAGATCCGCCCGAGCGACGAGTAGTTCAGCCGACATGAAGTGCCAATCTGTTTCGGTCGTCTCCAAGTTTCACCTTGCGTATTCCTGGGAGTGACCGACGAAGTTGCGTGGCAGCTGGCCAGCCGTAGTCTTCTCCTCGAGTCCTAAGCCGACCATTGGCCAGAAGCGCAACGGGCGTACCCGTGACCTCACCGTATCGCAGCGCAACAAGCGATTGAGTACTTGAGAAGATTTGAGCCAGCGCGGCATAGTCATGACCGACTTCGTCGAGAGCCCTTCGGTACGCAGACGCCGGCGCAATTAGTGCGGCAGCGAATGCGTCGCACAGCTCCTCGTTTCTCTGGCACGACGAGTCGAGACCCAGGACATGGTGACCAAGCTCGTGCGCGACGGCAAAACAGCGTCGGCTTTCACTTAGGCCGGCTCGAAGGACGATTCGCCGCTCGCCATGGACTCTGACGAGGCAGGCGTCGGTCGGTAGTAACGACTTCGGGACAGTTTGGATTCCCATCGGTCCCAGGAGTTTCCTGGCAATAGCCGCAAGTCGGTCGAAGGAGCTAGCAGAGTGACCATTGGGCAGGACCGACCCTGCCACTTCCTGCGCCTCGCGCAAAATCATGGTCCCGACTTTCGCACCATTCCGGGGTGATGCACCAGAGGCCACCGGCCGATGGACCTTTCCTGACCGGCCTCCGAGCGCCCCAAAGGCGCACAAACACCTACAGATTTTGGATGCACCGTTGCAAAGGTTGTGTTTATACGTTAGGTTTATACGTGCAGGCGGCCGAGTGGCCCCACTGAACCCTCGAAAGGAACTACCCATGACGTTTTGTCTCACTATCGAGCTCCGCGACGACGCCAGGTCGCGACGGCTGGAGATTGTAGTCTCTGAAACAATAGAGACGACTGGCGAGGAACTGCCTCCCGAACATACGCCCGAGCGGCTCCAGACAATCCCGCGCCTGGTTGCCGCTCCTGCAACGTCCGAGGCCGCATGATCGTCCGACGCATTGCTGCGGATCCTATCGACGTTCAGATCGAGCGCATGCCGGGAGCGGATGGCGATCGAGGTCGCGACTCTCTCTTCGTTCAACTGTTTCGCGGTGAGACCGAATTCCTTTCCACCAGCGTGTTTCGCGGCGCAACGTCGAACGACGCTTTGGAACTCGACTCGCGCCTGTCGCACGATGAACTCATACGGGTTCAGGCGACACTGGTACTTGAATGGCTGCGTTGGCCAGTGTTCGAGCTGAAGTTCGCCCCGGCAACGAACGAAATCCTCGTTAGTCAGCTTAACGAAGCGTTCCCGATTGGCGCGACTGCGGACTCCTCATTCACGGAAATGCCGGAGGAGTTCGCACACGATGCCTAGCGAGAGCCAAGCCATTCCTCATTGGGTACCTGTACTTGCTGTTGCATCCACATTCCTTGTCTGGCTGCTGCTCGGACTGATTGACGGAAGGAGGCCAAAGTGAAGCGGATCAAGGAGATTAGAAGGCTCGTCAGCGTCCTCAATGTGTACCGACAGCAGGCCGTCACTGGCGAACTGACTCGTCAGGACGAGAAGGACTGGCGGGACATGCAAACCGAGCTGGAGTTCCTCGTGGATGCAGAGGTCAGGGATCAGGGCAAAGCAAATCTAGCCAAATGAATGAGGAGCAGTGGCGCGACCGATGGCCAAACGGCGACATCGAGACGCGAATGAAGGAAGGCGGTCACGTGGTTGTGACCGTCAAGTGGAACGGAAGGCGAGTCGACGCAGAGGGAAGCTGCCCGACAAGCACAAAACAAGCGGCCATCGGCCGCGCAATTCAAGCGGAGTCATCATGCAGAACATTACAATCCCCACGAAGGGTCGTGGAAGAGTTGCCCTGAAAGAGGCGACGACTCAAGAACTACAAAACTTCGTTACGTGGCAGACCAAGCAGTTCGACGAAGGTAAGGTAAAGGAGCAGTTCGCTGCTGTGAACAAACGGCAACTTGCTGAGGCGGAACGCGAGATCGCTCGACGCCGCTCTGGCGAGTCGTCCGAGCCACAACCCGCGGCAGTCGTGCAGCACGAGGTGCGTCGCGAGGTTCAGTCCCTCGGAAAGGCTATTCGAGATCCTCAGGCCGTCACGAAGTTCCTGTCGGAACTCGCGCAAAACTATCACCTCGTAGGTCCGGCCACGAGCGTGGACATGCTGCCTGAAGGATTCGGGGTCGCAGTCTCGTACGTGCAGGTAAATCCTGATGATTGCTACGACGTCGGAAACGGCAAGCTGGCTCTTCCGAACAATGAGCTGAAGCGTATCGCCGTTGCGGCTGGGCTGACGTGGGACACCGAGCGTTCCGGTCGCATCGACAACGGGCGAGACCCGCACCTAGCTGCCTACCGAGCCGTAGGCTCGTATCGCGCGTTCGATGGCACTGTGCTCACTGTCTCCGGCTCCGTAGAAATCGACATGCGCGATGGCTCCCCACAGTTGGAAGCTCTTCGCGCCGCCGCTGTTAGGCGCAACGCGAAGGACAATGGCGACGGCGAAATTATGATGATTCGGAAGTTCATCGTCCGTCACGCTGAGACGAAGGCGAAACTCCGCGCCATTGCAGATATGGGAATCCGACGTGCCTATGCGGCGCAGGAACTATCAAAGCCCTTCGCCATCTCCCGCCTGACGTGGACCGGTGAAACTGAGGACGTGGGCCTGCGTCGCGAGTTCGCGCGGATGTTCGCGGATAACTTCTTCGCGAGCTCCCGGGTCCTCTACGGCGCAGCAGCGGCGACACCGGTTCGACAACTCCCGGCACCCAAACCTGAAGCGATCTACGACGATCAGTTCGACGACTTTGAGGCATTCGGTGAAGGGATGGAGGACGTAGCATGAAGATCATTGCAACAGCTGATTTGCACTTCGACGAGCATTCGCGCTGGCAAGAGTGCCTTCGTGTCGTCTGCGAGAACTTCGTTGCCATCGTCCAGCGCGAAATGCCGGACGTCGTCCTCATCGCAGGCGACATCTATGAGCGCGCTTCGACCCCTCGTGAGCGCAAAGCCGTGGCTGCTTTCCTGACAATTGTCAGTAACATATGTCCCGTCGTCATCACCCGAGGCAACCACGACCGAGAGAAAGACCTGGACATCCTCGCCATGCTGCGAGGCATTCATCCGATCACGGTCGTAAACGGAGCTGAAGTCGTCTACGTGGCTGGCGCCGCAATCGCCGCGATGGCGTGGCCCGATGAGTCAGCGGTTCTCGCCTCGTCTCTGTCTGGTCCGGGAGATGCAGCGGACGCCGACACTCTCGCACGCGACGCTCTCCGAAACGTGATGGCGGCGCTCGGTGATGAGCTCTCGCGTCACAAAGGGCCGCGGATCGCGATGGGTCACTTCATGGTCGACGGCTCGGTGACTAGCGTCGGACAGCCGCTTCTTGGGCACCCGATGAACGTTGGACTGGCTGACTTGGCTCTCTTCCGTGCATCGCTTGGCGTCATGGGCCACATCCACAAGGCCCAGGAGTTCGACGTCGCTGGGGCGAGGTTTTTCTACACGGGGAGCCAGTTCCGAACGGACTTCGGACAGACTGAGCAGAAGACCATTTTGCTCGCTGAGTTCAACGGAGCCGAGCTTGTTCGCGTCGAGCAACTCGATACTGGAGCGACTCCGATGGTTCACCTCGACGGCGAGTGGAGTAACGCCGAGCGCGCGATTGTTGCGGAGTTCGACGAGACTCTGGTCACCGGAGCCGAGGTTCGCTTTCGCTACCGCGTCCCTCGGGACCAGCGCCTTCAGGCTCGCACGTCCGCGCAGAAGTACAGAGCGGAGCTTCTTGCGTGCGGTGCTGTCGCGGTTAAGGTCGAGGAAGACCCTTATGTCGTCAAGCGCGCCGACGCCCCGAAGGTGTCACGCGTGCGCTCAATCGCTGAGAAGCTACCGCTCCACTGGGAGTCGATCGGATTCGACCCTGGCGCGCGGCGCGCGGCGCTGGTCCGAAAGGCGGTGAAGCTCGAAGAGGCAGCTGGGGCGAATCCCTTAGCTCCGACGTGGGTGCGCCTGAACAGCTGGCGATGCAAGGGCTTCGGTCCGCACCGCGGGGAGTTCAGTTTTGACCTTACGAAGTTCCCGTACGGCTCAATCATCGGCTTCGACGGGCCGAATGGATCCGGGAAGTCGTTCTCGCTAGAGGCCGCGGTCGCGGGGACCTGCTACCGCGAGATGCCGAACCACGGGCAACTCGTCCACCGCGCGCGCGATCGAGACTCCTTCTCGGAGGGGTCCGTCACCGCGGGGGACCGCACCTGGACGATTCGTCACGAGGTCGATGCCACCTCGGGTAAGGCGAAGTCGCTCGTTCTCGGAGAGGACGGCTCTCCAGCCTACGCTTCGACGAAGGTAAAAGACTTCGACGCATGGGCCCCGAAGTATCTCCCACACCCAGACGTGCTGTTTGCGACCCAGGTCGCGGCGCAACCTGGTAAGCGTCCGAAGCGTCGCTTCATCGACTTGCTCTCAAGTGAGCGAATCTCCGCAGCCCTTCGCGTCATCGGGGTCGAGCGCATCGAGCAGATGGCAGCCGGAGCTCGTGCGGCCCTCGCGGATGCCGAAAAGGCTTTCCTTGTTGCCCAGCAACGACTCGACGACGAGATCGAACGAGCCGGGGACCTCGAGAGCGCCGAAGCTTCGGTGCGCGACGCCGAGCTCGGGCTCGAAGGGGCCGCGGTTGCGCTGAAGGCGGCCCGAGAGACTGTGCGTCTCGCAGAAGCCGAGGAGGCATCGGTCGCGGCAAAGAACGCTGCCAGAGCCCAGCAGAGGGCGCGTCGTGACGAGATTGTCAGCCAGCGCGACGCGGCGGCTACGAAGCGCGACGCCCTTGCGTCCCGCGTGAACGCTCTCGCGATGGCCTCGAAGGTGTCGCCAGCTGACGAGGAACTCGCCTCGTTCCTCGAAGATGCTCGGATGAGCCTCGCTCGGGCTGAGGCCGATGCTGTGCGAATCGCCGAAATCGTGGCTAGGAACGACGCCTACTGTCTCGCACGCGCGAAGGCCCAGGAAGCCCTCGAAGCCGAACGCGCGAAGCTCGCCGAGCTTGCGGTACGCCAAGAGAGAACCTCGCTACTTTGTGCCACCGGAACCGACATCCGAAGGGCTGCTGCGGCGATCGAGGAGGCAAAGGCACGAGTCGCCGAGGCTGACCGCGAAATAGCTGCAAACGACGCACGGTGTCTCGACCTGAAGCGTGAGGAGCAGCGCATCCTGAAAACCATTGATGCCCTCGAAGCGACCGTCGTGCAGCTTCGCTCCCGGGTGGCCCGTGGCGACGAGCTTCGTGCTGCGGAGACCGCGCTTCCCGCGCTTCGCGCCGAGGTGGAGCGGCTGCGTGCTGCCGCGGTATCTTCCGAACAAGCACTCGACGCAATCCGTGGCCAGCGGCTCGCCGGGGCCGAGGAGCGCATAGCAGGCCTCCGGAGCGGGCTCACCGACATCGCCGTTGGCAAGGCTGAGTCTCCGCGCGATCGAGCCTCCAATGAGCTTGCTCGAGACGATGAGCTAGTCATGCTCTCGGACACATTCCAGGCTCGGATCGATTCCGCAAAGCGCGAGTTCGAAAAGGCGACAGCCGCCCTTGAAGCGGCGAAGGGAGCCGTTCAGGCAGCGGAGCGGCTGGCAGCGCTCGTTCCTGGCCTAGCTGTCGACGAAGCGGAATTTGAGAAGGCCGCGGCGGACCTCGAGACCGCGCAGTCCTCTCACGCACCTGTCCTTGCTGAGATCAACGCGGTCTGCGCGAAGATGATCGAGCTTCGGTACGCCCAGATCGCGGCCGGGAACGACGTCGCGCGGCTTGCCCCTCTCGCGGGACAGCTCTCGGAGCTCGAACGCGCGGAAGCGGTCCTCTCCGAGGTGGAGCGCCAGACTGGGGAAGCGCGGGCGCGACTCGCTGACCTCGAAGAGAAGGTTTCGGCGCCTCTCGCTCTCGAGGAAGTCCCGACCACCGAAGGCCTTGAGGACCTCCGAGCGACCGTTGCTCGCGCAACAGAGGCTGCGGCGCGCATCGCTGGGGCGCAGCGCTCCCGAGACCTGCTCGTCGAAGTCGAGGCGCAACACATTCAGGCAACGGCCGAAGCGGCGCGCCTCGACGTGGCCCTCGTGGAGTTCGCTGACGTCGCCGAGGACGCCGTCCCGACCCTCGACGCCATGGCAGCTCGGAGCGCCGCCAGTGGGGCCGAGGAGCTGGAACGAGAGGCGGTCGCGACACTGGCCACCGCGAAAGCCCGCCGCGACACCGTCGTCGCCCAGCGCGCTCGCGTCCCGGAACTACGGAAGGCTCGTGACGAAGCCGCGGCCGACGTCGCGGACTGGAAGCGCCTCTCGCTCGACCTTGGGCGCGACGGAATCCAGAGCGCGGAAATCGCCGGCATGGGGCCCGACCTCACCGAAATCACGAACGAACTCCTCCGAGAATGCCACGGTCCACGCTTCACCGTCTCAGTCGAGACGTCCCGCCCGAGTGCGGACGGAAAGAAGCAGATCGATGAGTTCCTCATCTACGTAACGGACTCCGAGACTGGAGACCCTGAGCGCGACGCTTCCGAGTTCTCGGGAGGGGAGCGCGTCATCCTCGGAGAAGCCGTCGAGAACGCACTCCTTATCCTCGGGTGCATCAAGACCGACGCTCGTCACCCTACGATCGTGCGAGACGAGTCGATGCCTGCGCTCGACGCCGCGAACATGCGTGCCTATCCGCGAATGCTTCGGCACGTCATTGAGAAGACGCAAGCGGCACATCTTCTTCTCGTTACGCATTCTGATGAACTAAAGGAGTTGTGCGACTTCCGAATCGACGTCAGAACAAGCGATTCAGTTGTGCAATGTGACGCACTGGAGGCAGCGGCTGAGTAGATGGTTCTCGCGCACGGGGCAAACGTAGAGGGGTTTTCTTCCCCGATTGGTCTCCCGCCCTTCTGCGGTTGCCTCGTGCGCGGCAGCTTTCAACTCCAAGGAGATTCTATGAGTAAGACCGAACTGCCATCCTTTGTTGGTCATGTGAAGATGCTCCGCGAGTCAGGTGGAAAGGTGACTTGTGCCTGCAAATGCGGACGCGCAGAAGTGACGTATTCGACAACCTACTATCGTAGAGCATCCAAGTCCGGCGCGGAGCTTCGTTGCCAATTGTGCGTGCAGGACGTCACCCAGCGTCGTCCGCGCGCAAGTAGGGAGCGGTACCTTCCACCCGTCACCAGCACCGCTTACAGAGGGCGCCTGTGAACATCAGCCTGAACGACTCCGTGCAGGTGGTGCTTACCCCTGAAGGAGAAAAAATATACTCCGAGCATCGTGCATTCATCGACCGCCTGTGCGGTCGTGCCTTCGATGATGCCCATGAGCAGGACAATCTTGGGCGCCGCAAGTTCCTTCTCTGGGAGCTGATGCAGATCTTCGGGAAGTCAATCGAACATGGCGGATTGCCACCGTTTGTTGACTGCAACTTGTCCCTGCAATGGAGGCCGCTCGTATCCGTGCCTCGTCACCAGGCGGTGCTCCTGCGCATGACTACGGGACGAGTCATCACTGCGATCGTTGGCGAAGCTTTCGAACCCAGCGGCAGCCAAGGCCTCTTTGATGGTTGGCTGCCCGGCGAGGTGGTCCGTGGGTGATCAGCTAATCAATCGTTACCTGGGCGAAATAGCCAAAGGTGAGGTTCTGGGGGCCGAGCGCGAGAGGGCCGCATGCGAAGAGATTCGCCAACTGGAAACCACGCTTTGGCGCGAACTCTTCTCGTATCCGCCTGCGGTTGGGCCGCTGCTTGACCAACTGGAGCTCTGGGTTGTGCAGCAAGAGCCGGAGCGAAGACCCGACGCTGCCGTGTTCTTCGCAATGCGGGCTTCGCCCCGGAGCAAATGCGGATCCGCAGCTGAAGACGGGCTAATCACCACGCTGCTTGACTACGATGAGGACCGCGAGTGGCTGCTTGGTGCAGCGAAACTCGCGCAAAGGCTCGACGACGCTAGTGCCGGAGAATGCCTCGATCCGATCCGCCGCACAGCGGAATTCGTGGCGTATACGGCGCGGATCAGGTCCGTCGAGCGGTCTGTGCAACAGGCTCGAGATCGTTTCCTAAGGAACAATCTGCGACTCGTTGTGGCTGTCGCAAAACGCTACACCCGTGGAACCATGCCACTTCTGGACCTTATTCAGGAGGGCAATATCGGGCTGATGCGAGCAATCGCAAAGTTCGATCACACCAAGGGTTTTCGCTTCTCGACTTACGCGTCGTGGTGGATTCGTCACGCAGTCACGAGGTCTATGGCTGACAAGTCACGGGCCGTTCGACTCCCAACTGGATTGGTTTCGGCAGCGAACAAGGTTGCGCGCGCAGAGCGTGAATTCGTTGGGCTGAACGCGAGGAGACCAGACGATAGCGAGATTGCTGCGGCTACTGGGCTGTCCTTTGAGAGAGTGGCTCGCGCCCGCGAGGTAACACTCAGCGATGCACTCTCGCTCGACAATCCAACCGGACAAGATGACAGCGGCTCGACCTTTCTGGATCTGCTCTCAGACGAGTCGGCTTTGCGCGCCGATGATGCGCTAGAGCTACGAGAGATGCACACCACTGTGCGCGACCTCTTCGACTGCCTGACGCCGCAGGAGCGCAGCATTATTAGGTGGCGATTTGGTATCGACGGAGAGAATGAACTGAGCTTGCGCGAAATCGGCGAAAAGTTCCTTCTCTCGAGAGAGCGCATCCGACAGCTTCAGGAGCGCGGGATGGGAAAGCTGCGTAAGCATCTTCGGAAAGGAGTCGAGTTGTGAGCGACGGAATGCAAAGCGCTGAAAAGAATCCTGACAATTGTCAAAGTTTGAGCGCGAAGGAGGCCAGGATGCTTACCGGAGCGCTCCACTCGACCATCGCAACTCTCGAGCGCATCGAGTCTGCATTTCATCGCCTTGCTCTGGCTCTTGAGTCAGGTGTCAAGTCCACTGGCGCTGCGCCCGCGCTCGCAGTTGAACCGTATCCAGTGCTTCGCACTGTCAGAGTGTCCGATGAAGAGCGTGGCGTGCTGTCGTTCATTAACACTCAAGGCGGAGAAGCCAAATTTTCCTCCATCTGGAGACATTGCTTTCCTGAGCTCTCCGATAGCGTCGTTGCAAAGAGGCTAGGGCGCCTTCACGCCAAGGGTGCCATCGAACGAGTGAAAAAGGGCTCGTACGCGATTGTTAGCGGCGTGTGCTGGGTGGGGAACGAGTGATTCGTCGAACCCAACTTTCTCGAAGGACTCCTCTTGAGTCGCGATCTCAACTCGCAAGGCACACGAGTTTGAAAGCGAGCAAGATAGCGCCACGTCGCGCAACGCCAAAGGTTGCAAAGCACGAAAAGATGCTGCCGAAAGCGTCTCTCCGTTCCACGAAGAACGGCCCTGCGAGGGATCCAGGATTCCTCGCGTTCGTGAGGACTTATCCGTGCGACGCCTGTGGTTCCAACCAGTTCGTGCAAGCACACCACTTCGGTGAGCACGGGATGGGCACGAAAGGCTCCGACCACGAGACAATCCCCCTCTGCCACCTGTGCCACGTCGAAGGGTGGCACCGTCATGGCACGCTACCGGGGCGTGGGCGCGATGAGTGGCTTGAGCGCTGGAAAGTGCAGTCCGAATTCATGCTTGCAGCCTACGAGGCGCAGGGAGGCCGTCGCGCCGCTCTCGTGACAACAACCGAAGCAGCGTTCTGGCGCGAGCGCTTCGAGGCTCGTTTCGGACATATCGAGCCGCAAGACAACGGGCCCGCTGAAGCGGCTTTTGCGCGAGAGGCTACGAAATGGCTCATTCGGAATGTTTGGCCGTTGATGCCCAATGGCGACGAGTGGTCACCGCTACTCACGTGGCACCGCGGCGAACTCCTTGTGCAAGCCGAACCGCACGCCGGTGGCGAGATTCTGGACGTCGAGATGCTCCTCGGCGCGAACCCGTTCTGACGAAGAAAGGACAATTTAGTCATGAAGAGTGATTCCCACTGGTGGTTTGGGAAGAGCAGCAAGAAAGGCGGTGAGCGATGAGCTCGGAAACCATGAGCAACGTGAAGCGCTGGAACACTGACGTAATGGGAGACATTTTTCAGGTCAGCGAGGGTCCGCTTGTGCTCTACGACGACCACGCCCGTGAAGTCGCCGCGAGGGATGCGCGCATCGCCGAACTCGAAGCGAAGGTGAAGGATCTCGAATACTGGTCCGCGTTCGCGTGTGAGACTCCTCCCGCCGGCTGCGACTGCCCAGGGTGCTCGTTCGCTCGTGAGGAGAACGACAAGCTTGGGGAGGTGTCCAATGGCTGAACGCTACCCGCTCACTTGGCCACCGGGGTGGAAACGCACGCCCGCTCACCGCCGGAAGTCATCCTCGTACAAGGTCTCGGAGACGACCGCACGGGACGCGCTTCTCCGCTCGCTCAAGCTCCTTGGTGCGCGGAACGTCATCGTCTCGACGAACATCGAGCTTCGGCTTGACGGGCTTCCGTACGCGAACCGCAGAACGCCTGACGACGTTGGTGTCGCGGTCTACTGGACGCGCAACGGTCGCGAAGAAGTGATCGCGTGCGACAGTTGGCGGACCATCCGAGAGAACTACCGCGCGATCGGTCTCGCCGTGGAGGCACTGCGACAGCTCGAACGCTGCGGGGCGAGTGAAGTACTCGAGCGCGCATTCACGGGGTTTGCGGCACTCCCGGCGCCTCAAGGTGCGAAACCGCGTGGCTGGCGAGACGTGCTCGGATTCCACCCTCTTACGCGACCGTCGCGCGACGAGATTGAGGCCCGCTTTCGGGAACTGGTTCGCGAGGCACACCCCGACCACGGTGGAACGAACGAAGCGTTTCGCGAACTCGTTGAGGCAAAGAGGCAGGCGATTGAGGAGGTTTCTCGTGGGTGATTACGATTCAAAGGCAGAGACGCTAGAACATATCCAACACGTCAGAAACGGCATCGGATTCGCTATTTCCGAGCTCGTTTACCGATCGCGCATTCACGACGACACGAAGCTGGGGCCGGTCGAAAAGGAAACTTTTGACCGTGTGACGCCGAAGTTGCGCGGGATGACGTACGGGTCCGAGGAATACAAAGCATCCCTCGCGGAGATGGGTACCGCCCTGGAGCACCACTATGCGAGCCACCGACACCACCCGGAGCACTTCGGTGAGCTTGGGATTCGCGGAATGAATCTTGTGGACGCTCTGGAGATGGTGATTGACTGGCACGCAGCAACTAAGCGCCACACTGATGGAGACCTCCACCGGAGTATCGAACTGAACCAAGCTCGTTTTGGTTACTCCGACGACATGAAGGCGATGATGCACAATACCGCCGACTGGCTTCTATCGGTTCCGGAGGTGTCCCGTGGTTGAACTGCACTTTGAAGGCGCCTCGGACGACACGTTCGGAGAAGTGAATCACTTCCGGGACGACTACGACAACTGCGCGAGCGAAAAACCAATCGCGTATCTCCTCACGGTACCCGGCGAGGATGGTGGCCTGGTCGTTGTTGGGCAGTTCGCCCCTACCGGTCTCGAATGCAGTTGGCTCATCGGGGTAGCTGCTTGGGACCCTGGGCATGAGGACCTGCCGATCCCAGACTGGAAGATTCGTTTCGAGCCAAACTCGTACATGGGGCGCCTAGTGGTCGAGGCTCCCGATGGAGTGCAGCTTCGGTGCCTTACGCGGGAGGTGTCCCGTGGCTAAGCCAGAAATCGAGATAATCGTTCAGGGGAAGAGCTACTACATTGCGGCGCATGAACTGAAGGCGTCGCTTCGGCCGCTGCATGATCGCCACTGGTTTCCGAGGCACGACATAAATGGATTGCTGGCGCCGTTAAAGCCACGGAGAGATGCTGTCCTGGTTAGTCTGGAGATCGACACGAACGACCCAGATGGTGAAATTCGTGGACTTTTGGCGGCCCTAGAACAGGAAGGCGCGGAGGTGTCCCGTGGGTGACCGTACCCTAGCGAAGTTCGAGCCTATGCAGCTCGCACGGCTCATCGCGCTTGCCGACAACCCAGAGGACCAGGAGCTTCTGAAGGAACTCAACGAGTGGGGGCTTGCTGAGTATGGGCAGAACAAGGTCTGGCTGAGTGAATACCTCTCCGAAACTAGAACCGGGTGGTACCTCACCCAGCTCGGCGAAAAGGTTGTCTCGCTGGCGCTGGAATTGAGGGAAAGGATGGTGTCCCGTGGCTGAAGTCCTCCGCGAATCAAACCCGCCGAATCGGAGTGAGGCGTGGTGTGAGACTGAGGCGCCTTCGCGGTACATCAACCTAGTTCTGCGCAGTCTCATTTGGCCAGGTAACGGAAAAGAGCGCGCATTGTTCCTGCGCCGACTCCACGAAAAGCACATCGCCGAAGGAGGTCAGCCGTGACCAACGTGAAGCGGTATGTCGGGGAGCTTTTCTACGACGACAGCGCTGGGAGTCTCGTTCGGTACTCCGACCACACCCGCGAAGTCACCCGACTCCAGCGCGCGAGGGCGAGGAATTTGGTGAAGTACCTCCTTCGGTCCGTGGATTACGCTGGTGAGCAAAACGCCTATTTCAGGAGAAACTCTCGTGAGTACTCTCCAGGGAGTGCGGTTCGGGCCAAGTTTGAATCAATGGCGAAATTCTGGTCTGACAGATTGAAGATCCGTCTGCGTCGAGCAAACCGCATCGCCGCGAAGTATTTGGGGGAGGTGTCCCATGGGTGACGTGAATCGATGGGATTACGACTATAGTGCGCACGGTTTCGCTGAAAATCCCGCTGGTGACCTGGTTCTTTTCTCCGACCACGAGCGCGAGGTTGCCGTGCGGGACGCGCGCATCGCAGAACTCGAGAACGGCGCTCCCAATAAGGTCTCGGCGATCAAGGCTGACGTGTATGACCAGGTCTGCCGCTTGCTCAAGCTCGGGCCGTGCGAGTCAAACCGTGACCGAGTCTTGGTGCAGGTGGGTTTCCTTGCTGAAGCAAGGGACCACGCCTACGCAACCAGGGCCGAGGCGATTGCTCGCGCCTCACATGTGCCCGGCCTCACAGCTGCGCTCGATGAGGCACACTGCGAGCTGCGGAGACTTCGAAGTGTCGTGTGCGCAGATGACGCCGCGAGCATCGACGTTGTTCTGAGTCAGTCCGCAGAGCCAGGGATTGCATACCTGCGAGAGCTTGCCGAAGGGCGGAACGCTGCTGTGGAGCAATTGCATAAGCAGACGGCTCTTGCCGGGAGGCTTCGCGCAGAGAAGGCAGCGATCGGGTTCGAACTCGCTGACATGAAGAGCCTCCTCGCTCGCATCGTGACGTACGCGCGAGAGGACAGTGCTCACACGCCAGGGTTCACTCGCCTCGCGAGGGCCCTCGAAGAGGCGGAAAAGCTGCTCGGGGGTGAGTCGTGAAAGAACGTCCTATCCTTTTCAACGCTCCAATGGTGCGCGCAATCCTCGACAGGTCGAAGACTCAGACGAGGCGCGCGGTCAGGGACCGTTACATTGACTTCATCGGTGGCTCGGATGACGACCACGATGATCCTGGCAACTGGGGATTCAGCGACGAAAACGGCAACTGGCACGTCCTCGATCAGGAGGAAAAACCGTTCTTCGGCTCCACTGGGTTCCACGAAACCTACCGAATCACATGCCCTTACGGCGAACCAGGAGACCGCCTCTGGGTGCGGGAGGAGCACTACCGCTTCGGACACTGGGAGCCGGTCGAAGGCAAGAGGACGAAGGGTGGTCGCCAAAAGTGGAGATTTGTACCTGATGCGGGAGGGTGCGGGCCGTACTCAATCCTGGGGGAAACGCTCTTTGAGTCGCCAGCCGCGGGAGAGTTTCGCGTCAGTCGCAACCCTCGCGATCCGAAAACGCCAGCATGGCATAAGCGTCTCGCTCGCTTCATGCCGCGCAAGCTCTCGCGCCTCACGCTCGAAATCGTGAGCGTTCGGGTAGAGCGGCTCCAGGACATTTCGGAGGAGGATGCGATTGTCGAGGGCATCGAGCGCGGCAAAGACTTCTTCGGGTGCCCCATGTGGCGCGACTACGGCTCGCCAGAAGATGAAAAATCTTGGTGCGCAGACGACCCGGTCACGTCTTACCGGACACTCTGGGGGCACATCAACGGCGCCTGCTCATGGGACGCGAATCCGTGGGTGTGGGTCGTCGAGTTTCGGAAGGTTGAGGAGGTGTCACGTGGGTGATGCAAGAAAAGGCCGAGTCGTTCTGAGTGCATGGGTGGACCCTGTTGTGCGCGACTTTGCGAGGGAAGCCGCTCGCAAATCGGGGCTTGAATTTTCGCGATGGGTCGAGCGCGCCGTGCGGCAAACAATGGCGCGAGAGTCGGCAGACAGAGCCCTTGCTGCCGCATTGGAGCGCGGAGAATGCGTGACGTGTGGCATGGCACCGTGCGGGTGTGACCAACAATGACCAACGAACCAATCACGATGAAAGACCTGAAGGTCGGTGACAAGGCCATCCTCAAGACCTACGCCGGACCGGTTCGGGTCACGGTCAGGAAGGTCGGTATCAAGTACCTCTACGTCACTCGAACGAACGCACGCTTCAGCCGCGAGACAGGAGAGTGCCCAGACTTCACGAGCAAAAGGCTTCTTCTGGTCGAACAACACGAGGAAAACGTGAAAGCGTTCGCGCGAGTGACCGCACTTCGGCGTTGGGGCATTGAACTCAAGCAACCCTATGATGCGGAGAAGCTTCGCAAGGTCTACGAGGCGCTCAAGTACGTATTTGAAGAGCAAGCAATATCGGGGGCAGGATGACCGAACCCATCATCGGTGCATGCACCAAGCACGGTCGTAACCTAGCAAGCTGCGAGGAGTGCTTTCCCTTCGGCAACTACCGGAAGCGCCAGGTTTCAATGTTCGAAAGTCAGTGCCAATGGGATGTGAATCTACTGCGCGTCTCCGGCGCTTTACGGGTGGCGTGTCAGGGGTGCAAAGGGCGAGGGAAGATCGCTCCGAGGTCTGAACATTTCGCGGAAAATGCTCTGCTCGATTGCCCTCAGTGTGACGGCAAAGGTTGGAAGCGGGGCGGACGATGAAGGGACTCATTGTCGATCTGTTCGCCGGCGGCGGTGGAGCATCGACCGGCATCGAGGCTGCGCTCGGCCGAACGGTGGACGTTGCGATCAACCATTCTGCGACGGCGCTTGCGGTCCACGAGGCGAACCACCCCAAGACACGTCACCTCACTGCGGACATTTGGGAGGTTGACCCTCGAATGGTGTGCGGCAAGCGTCGCGTCGAGCTCCTTTGGGCTTCTCCGGATTGTCGCCATTTTTCACGGGCGAAGAGCGGTGTTCCACGCTCCAAGAGCGTGCGTTCCCTCGCGGAGGTCGTCGTCGAATGGGCCCGAGCCGTCTCTCCGGCGGTCATCCTTCTCGAGAACGTCCAAGAATTCACGACGTGGGGCCCGCTCGACGAAACGACCGGGCTCCCGATCAAGGAACGGTCAGGAGAGACCTTCCGGCTTTGGGTCGGAAAGCTCCGGCTCCTCGGCTACCGCGTCGAGTGGCGCGTCCTCGACTCCTCTCACTTTGGGGCACCCACGAAGCGGAAGCGCCTCTTTCTCGTCGCGCGTTGCGACGGTGAACCAATTGAGTGGCCCGAGCCAACACACGGCCCAGGGCTAGCGCCTTTCCGAACGGCGGCCGAGTGCATCGACTGGACGCTGCCCATTCCCTCGATCTTTGAGCGTCAAAAGCCGCTCGCGGAGAAGACTCTTGCGCGCATCGCCGAGGGTGTTCGGCGGTTCGTCATCGACACCGAGGAGCCCTTCATCGTGAAGAACTTTGCGCCCGTGCTCGTACAAACTGGGTACGGCGAGCGACCTGGACAGGCTCCGCGTGCGCTAGACCTCCACGAGCCGATGGGGACTCTTGTAGCCGGCGGCGTGAAGCAGGGGCTAGTCGCGGCGTTCCTCACGAAGCACTTCGGCGGGGTCTACGGACAGCCGCTCGCGAGGCCGGCGAGCACCGTCACCGCGCAGGACCATCACGCGCTTACCGCTGTCGCTTTAGCGAAGTTCCGCGGGACGAGCGAAAGCCATCCAATGAGCTGCAACCCGAAAGAGCCGCTCCCCACCATCTCGGCTGGAGGCATACACGTTGCGGCGGTGGCGACTCTGCTCACCCGCTTCGGCGTAACTCCAAAGCCGGTCGTCATCGATGGGGAGTCATACGGCATCTCTGACATCGGGATGAGGATGCTCGAACCCCACGAGCTCCTCAAGGCTCAGTTTGGGAGGTTCGCCGAGTCCTACGACCTGAGCGCTGCAACGACGAAGAGCGCGAAGGTGAGGCTCATCGGGAACAGCGTGTGCCCCGAGGTGGCCGAGGCACTTGTGAGAGCGAACGTTCGAAGCGCGAAAGCGAGGGTTGCGTGAATCTAGGAACTACCCGCCAAGGCCTCACGTTCGACGAGGTCCTGATGAATTCGGTTCGAACTCCAGGATGGGCAGTTGAGACACTCCGGCTTCTGAAGGTTCCTCTTCCGGCGAGTGACCCGATGGGGAAGCTCGTTGACGAGGCGTGCGGAATTCCGCGGGTCATCGCCAGAACTCTCGCCGCTGCCTGCTTCGTCACCGTCTGGACGCGGCTACCTCTACGCGATGACGAGGACACGGCGCTTCACGATGCGATGCTCATGCGGAAACTCAAGGCTGAGGCTCCGGAGTTTCCGTGGGAATAAAGCGGATTTTGAAGGCGAAAAGAGGTTAGGGCCGCTGTCCAAGTGCCAAAAGCACCCGCATGGGCGATGGCAACTTGCCAGTGGAACTAGGCAGCCACCTCGAAGCCGACCTCGATTGGTTCGAGAGGCGAGAGGAAACCTTGGTGAGCGAATGGCTAAACCCCTATCGTACGGGTGAGCTGATTTGGCTCAGGCTGACGGCACACAGTGCGAGACAAGTCTGTTGGGTCGAAGACAGAGGAGTCTGGGTGTCGCCGGATGGGTTCTTTGTCGGTCGTGACAAGGCGTTTGTTGGCGCTCTGTTCAAGCCGGACGGGAGCGCAGCATGAAGAATTTTCTGCGGTGGCTCGCGTGGCGCTTCGGCATTCGTGTCGTTGGACCATTCCGAGGAGAGGAAAGGCTTAGGGCGATCGAAGACCACTTGTTCAAGACGGACGGGTACATTCCGCCGTTTCGCCGACGACTGGGAAAGCGATGAAGGTCCTCGTCACAGGCGCAGCCGGCTACATCGGGTCACACGCACTTCGTGCTCTTGTTCGCGCTGGGCACGGCGTAGTCGCTCTCGACAATCTTAGTCGAGGTCACCGCGGAGCAGTGCAGCCGCAGTTTCACGTTCACGAAATCGACGTGCGGAACACGGAGGCCGTGCGGAGGCTTCTCGAGGAGGAGCGAGTCGATGGCGTTATGCACTTCGCTGCGTTGTCAGAGGTCGGAGAGTCAGTTCGGGAGCCGCTTCGTTATTTCGAGAACAACGTCGCAGGTACGCTCAGCTTGCTCCGTGCTGTCGACCTCGAAAAAGTTCGACGGTTCGTGTTCTCAAGCACCTGCGCGACCTATGGTGAGCCGACTCAGGTCCCGATACCCGAGACCACGCCCCAATTCCCAATCAGCCCCTATGGCACGTCCAAGCTCGTCTCTGAGCTCATGCTGGCTGACTACGCTCGTTCCGCTCCTGACTTCGGATATGCCGCGCTGCGCTACTTCAACGTGGCTGGCGCTGGCGAAGGGATAGGGGAGGACCATCGTCCAGAAAGTCACCTCGTTCCGTTGGCTATTCAGGCAGCGCTCGGACATCGCGATAGCGTCACGGTCTTCGGCGATGACTATCCGACACCAGACGGCACCTGCACTCGTGACTACATCCACGTCGAGGACCTTGTTGAGGCCCATGTTGCAGTGCTGGAGGCGCTCGAGCCTGGTGACCGCAGAACCTACAACATTGGCGCCGGTCGTGGCATCAGCGTCCGAGAGGTGATCGAGGCTGTCGAGCGGGTAACCGGACGGCACATCGAGGTGCGTTTCGGAGCGCGGCGCCAGGGCGACCCGCCGATCCTGTTCGCCGACGCATCGAAGATTTGTGTTGAGCTCGGCTGGAAGCCAATGAGAAGTTTCGAAGAGATGATCGATAGCGCGTGCAAGTGGCACGCCGCGAACCCTCTCGGGTACGGCGTTTGATGGACGCCGCAGACCGTCTCGAGCGCGAGATTCTCGAATGGCTTGGCTTGCTTGCCGACTCGGATCCACCGAACGAAGAGGTGAACTACGAGTCTCGATTGCGGAAGCTCGGTACGAGCTTGCATGCGAAGGGCTGGGGCGCAGACGAGTGCCTCGTAGCTCTCGCTCTGCGCTGCATCGAACTCTCCCGAGAAGATCCAAAGGCACGGCTTGAACTTCTAGGACGAGCACGTCAACTCACTTCCGGAGCTCGAACTCTCGCAATGGCCGACAGGATCCTCTTCGAGTCAATCGGTCGCGATCTAGGCCTACCCTCCTAGGCCTACCCCCCTAGGCCCAGGCCCAAAACTACTTGTTTTTGGCGCACCTACACGCTCCCACCTTTCAGATTTTGGTCGAAATCTTCCGTTTGACCATCTAGGCCTAACCGTTTAGAACT
>JACCDR011302868.1_pt1 | contig 74044 bp, 93 predicted proteins | sample 7446431 | NCBI WGS metagenome assembly JACCDR01 (sample SAMN15323443, study PRJNA562643) | freshwater metagenome | isolation source: river surface water | place: USA:Blue River Watershed | collected 2017-08-17 | reverse complement strand
ATACTCGACGTAAACCGCTCGTCGTGTAGATGAATAGGGTATTCGGGAAAAAGTTTTTTGAGTTGTCCGACAAACCCTTTGACGTGTGCCGTATTATTGGTGTCGCTACCGTCGAGGCGTATAGGCATTCCTACCACAAAAGCATCTACTGCTTCTTTGGCACAATAATTTTTCAGGTAAGTTAATACATCTTTGGCATGAACCGTTTCGAGTGCCGATGCAATAATCTTCAAGGGGTCTGTCACCGCTAACCCCACACGTTTTGTACCATAATCAATAGCAACGATTCTTCCCATATCTTTCTAAATAAATCAAAAACTTACAAATTATCACAAAGTTAGATGAAATGATTGGTTGAGGATGAGTTTTTTGTAACTTTATACAACAATCATCCAGGTAAAAAATTAATCAAGCGTCTCAAAAATTATGAAAGACCATCACCCCATAAACAATCATCCTTCCATCATCAAACTCCCCATCATTATTGCCTTAGCACTGGTATGTGGGATGTTGATTGGAGCCAATTTTTTTGGTGGTCAAGCCAGAATGAGTAATATTTCTAGGGGCATTAACAAATTCAGAGAAATTTTGTCGCTCGTAGAAACAAGCTATGTAGATTCGGTCAGTACAGATTCGTTGGTAGAATATTCTATCAAAAAAATGCTCGAAAAATTAGACCCCCACACCAATTATTTTGGGCCAGACGAAGCCTCGTTGGCACATACACAACTGGAATCGGGCTTCGATGGCATTGGCATAGAATACAGTATTTTCAACGACACCATTTACATTGCCAATACCGTATTGCGTGGACCATCCGACCTCGCTGGCATTCGCTGTGGCGACAAACTTTTGGCAGCCGACGGAGCACCGTTAGTTGGGTCACATCTGAGCTCAAGTGTGATTTTCAGTAAACTAAGAGGCAAAAAAGGAACAGACGTAAAACTCACAATCATCAGAAGAAATGAAAATACCCCTCGCCAAATTGTTGTAACCCGTGACCGCATTCCGACCTATTCGATTAGTGCCGGCTATATGATAGACCAACAAACGGGCTATATCAAAATAGACCGTTTTACAGAATCGACCTACCAAGAGTTTCGCACAACCTTGCTCAACCTCAAAACCCAAGGAGCAAAAAGATTATTACTTGATTTGAGGGGTAATCCTGGAGGCTACAAAGACCGAGCCGAGAAAGTGGTAGATGAACTATTAGGCGAAGACAAAATGATTGTTTATACCGATGGTAAAGGCTCGCAATACGACTCGCAAACCATGACCAAATTCGACGGTGTTTTTGAAAAAGGGGCCGTGATGGTATTGGTAGATGAAAACAGTGCTTCGGCCGCCGAAATCGTCGCAGGGGCTTTGCAAGACAACGATAGGGCTTTGATTGTGGGCCGTCGCTCGTTTGGCAAAGGATTGGTACAAATGCCCGTAAGCTTGGCCGATGGCTCAGAATTACGCCTCACCATTTCACGCTATTATACACCTAGCGGACGGAGCATCCAGAAACCGTATCAACTAGGCAGAGAAGACGAATACGAAAAAGATTATGAAAAACGCATCAAAAGTGGCGAACTGTACTCGTCTGATAGCATTAAATTTAATGAAAAACTCAAGTACCGCACCCTTGGTGGCCGTGTAGTGTATGGCGGTGGCGGCATTACGCCCGATGTGTTTGTGGCACGAGATACCTTGTATTTTACAAAATATTTATCCGATTTGATTGGCAAAAATATCATTCGAGAATATGCCTTTTTGTACGCTTCACAGCACCAACAAGAACTAGAACGAATGTCATTTAAAGAGTTTCTGAGGGCTTTTGCCGTATCGAATGATATGCTCGACGACGTGAAACAACTGGCTACTCGCAGTCAAATTACCTACCATGAAAAAGAGTTTTTCCGCTCAATCAATTATATCAGAGCACAACTCAAAGCCAATATCGCACGGAACATCTGGACTCGCAAGAATGCCAACGCAGGACTCAACAACGAATATTATCAAGTGATGAGCGTAGTGGACGATACCTACCAAAAGGCATTGCATCATTTCGACAAAGCCGAAAAGCTTGCCAAAGGCGAACTCGTCGAAACACTTTCTCATTCGTTTAAGCATTAACAAAAAAGCCCTCGGAAGAGGGCTTTTTTGTTAGGCGAAATAACCTTTATCTTTCAAAATTTTATCTAATAATTTTTTATCATTATCGCTCGTAAATACATTAAACGGAAGATAAATAAATTGGTATTGACCCAAATCAAAAATGTACGCTTCCTTGTCTTTTCTTGCCGATTTTATCATATCCCATTTGATAACGCCACCTTCTTGGTCTGATATTTTCATCAAAATCTGACGGCTATCTATTTCATAGCGATATTTCTCGAAAAGTTGTTCGTACTGTTTAAGCTGTGTAATCCCTGTAAATTGGACAGCCCAGAAAGCAACATAAGCCAAGGCCGCAACGATTGTCAAAACATAAATCCAGTAATTATGATAAACCCCAGTAATGTTTAAAACCGCATTCACGGCAATCAAACCGAGTGGAACAAAACCCCAATACCATTGATTCTTAACGAATTGGGTCATGTTAAGAGAAATAAATTTGTTTTTGTCAAGAGCGTATTTTTTTGTTTTGATAGCCAGTGGATTTACTGGCATTTGTACCATTCGCTTCTGTTGCCCTTGTGCATATCCTTTTGCCATGTGTATAAATAATGTTAAGTACTTTGTTGCGTTCTAAACAGAGTGCAAATGTACAAAAAAATAAGCGTAGCCAAGATATTTACTTTGCTACGCTTTAATTTTTTTATCCTAAAAAAGAGAAATACATTACTTACGAGGTCGCTAGACGCTGCTTACGCCTCATGCGTTTTATTTATCTTTTCTAAATTGAAGACTTTCGATAATAAATTTGCCTTCGCCCCCTCTTTTCATCAACACATATACAGCGTAATTACCTCTTGGCGTTTTGTACAAGCCCGTGCAATATCTGGCACCGTTTTGGTCGCCTTGATACACCACTTGGAAATCTTGTGCTGGCCAACGCTTAAAGAATGACTTGAGAATAATCTCAGCCTGAGAATTTGAAATATCATTGAAGTCAACCTGCTCGTTGTCTATCAACAAATCTACGTTGTTATCAAATAAAGTAGCTAACTGGCCAGCTTGACCTTGTTTAAGACAAAGTTGTAATTGATTAAGTAAGGCTTCTTCTGGCGAAAATGTCAAAGCAGAAATTCTGAATGTGACAAGCAGTAGTATGGATAGTAATAGTTTCATGGTACGTCTAAAGTAACATTAGTTCAGTATAATACTATTAAGCACAAATTGTGCCATTTTTGTATTTTTGCTAAAATTTATTTATGATTTACGTATTTTTATAAAAAATAAACACATAATCGCTATTATTGCTTTTTGTTTGAAGGCTCTTGGCATGAGAGAGCCCTTATTTTTCACTTTTTTTTATGGAAATCACAGATAATCAAATACTAAGCTCTACGCAGGTGCTGCAAAAAATCAGAAGAATCGCCTTCGAGATTTACGAAAATAACTTTGAAGAAAACGAAATCGTCATTGCAGGCATCCAAGGACAAGGCCATACGTTAGCACAGCTATTGGCAAAAACCCTACAAGAAATTTCATCTATCCATACAACGGCTGTTTTGATTGATATAGACAAAGATATTCCGTACAGTCGCCCTATAAAGTTCGATTGTGCAGACGATTTTCTTGAAAATAAAACCATTGTTGTGGTCGATGACGTACTCAATAGTGGGCGCACATTTGCCTACAGTCTTTCTCCTTTTTTGAAAATCCATGTCAAACGCATTCAAGTAGCAGTGATGGTCGATAGAGATTACCGTCGTTTCCCTATTTTAGCGGATTACGTTGGTTATGAGCTATCTACGACCATCAACGAACACGTAAAAGTAGTATTAGATAACCCTGAAAGCATGGGCGTTTACCTCAGTTAAATATAACGTGACGAATAAACGTTTATACGATTGTCAACAGGGGTGCTTTTTGGATTTTTGCCCTTTTTTAAGTTTAAGTGACGAAAGAATGATGCGAAATAACCATTATGTATATACGCAACCATTTTAACATTTTTTTTAACTAACTTTTTTGCCGAAAATCCTGTATTTTCGTAAAAAATCATTTCAGCAACAAATTACTTCATGAAAAAAACAAGCCTCTTAGCTCTGCTCGTCGGGTGTTGTTCTAGTTTATTTGGACAAAACCCTTACAACGGCAACGACCGTTTTGAACAACTCGGCAACACGCTTCCTACGCCCAACAGTTATCGGGCGGCATCTGGAGCCCCCGGAAAAGATTATTGGCAAAACCGAGCCGATTACGATATTAAAGCCGAACTCGACGACAAACAACAACGCATTACAGGTTCGGAATTGATTACCTACAAAAACTTTTCACCAGACGAACTTCGTTACCTTTGGGTACAACTCGACCAAAATAATTTTAAAAAAGGAGGTATTGCCCAAACAACCCAAACGTCTTCGGTAAACGACAAAGGCATGAGTTTTGCTCGTTTGAATGCCGCCGCCAACCTTAGCACCAAAGAATATGGCTACGTGATTGCAGCCGTAAAAGATGCCAAAGGCACACCGCTAAAATTTACCATCAACGAAACCATGATGCGTATCGACTTGCCTACACCGCTCAAATCGGGGCAACAAGTAAGTTTTCAGATTGATTGGAGCTTTAATATTACCGATGCCGTAGCGACACGTGCCAGAAGTGGCTACGAGTTTTTTGCCAAAGATGGCAACTATATTTATGAAATAGCCCAGTGGTTTCCTCGGATGTGTGTGTATGACGACGTAAACGGCTGGCAACACAAGCAATTTTTAGGACAAGGTGAATTTACCGTACCTTTCGGCGATTATAAAGTAGCCCTGACGATGCCCAACGATTTTGTGGTACTAGGCACTGGCGAATTACAAAACCCAACTCAAGTCCTTTCGCCCGAACAATTAAAACGTTTAGAAAAAGCGAAAAACGCCACTCGCCCCGTACTTATTGTATCGCAAACAGAGGCAGAAGCCGCCGAAAAAGGAAAACCTACGGGGACAAAAACATGGGTTTTCAAAGCCGACAATGTGCGTGATTTTGCTTTTGCAGGTTCTCGTAAGTTTATCTGGGATGCCATGCAAGTGGATGTTGAAGGCAAAAAAGTATGGACGATGTCGGCATATCCTAAAGAAGCCAATCCGCTTTGGGGGCAATATTCTACCATGCTCGTAGCCCATACTTTACGCTCGTATTCTAAACGAACCATCGCATACCCCTACCCCGTTGCCCAATCAATTCATGGCCCTGTGGGCGGTATGGAGTACCCCATGATTTGTTTTAATGGAGCAAGACCCGAAGCTGACGGAACTTACTCGCAAGGAACAAAAGATTTTTTGATTGGCGTGGTAATTCATGAGGTTGGTCACAATTTTTTCCCTATGATTGTTAATTCAGACGAACGTCAATGGTCATGGATGGACGAAGGCTTGAATACTTTTTGCGAACAATTGGCTGAAAAAGAATGGGATAGAGATTTTGATGCGTCGGGCGAGCCACAAGACATTGTACCGTATATGAAAACTGATAAAAGCCAGCAAGTACCGATTATGTCGAGTTCAGACAATATCATGGCTTTTGGACCAAACGCTTATACAAAACCCGCAACGGCTTTGAATATTTTGAGAGAAACCGTCATGGGGCGTGAACTGTTTGATGCGGCTTTCAAAGAATATTCACGTCGTTGGGCATTTAAGCACCCTACGCCACAAGACTTTTTCCGCACAATGGAAGACGCTTCGGGCGTTGATTTAGATTGGTTCTGGCGTGGTTGGTTTTACGGTGTTGAGCCTGTAGATGTTTCGATTGAAAATGTAGAATGGTTTGGTATCGACAACCAAAGTCCAGAGCAAAAAAATGCAAAAGCCAAAGCCGATGCCGATGCCAAACGCCAAACCATGAGTAATATCCGTAATAAAAAAGATATTCCGCAAACAGTGGTAGAGGCCAATCCGGATATGCGTGATTTTTATAACAGTTACGACCGTTTTGCTACGTCTGAAGCGGAGAAAAAACGTTTTGAGCAAAGCACCGCAGGGCTTTCTGAAGATGAAAAACAGTTGGTAAACAGCAACAAAAATTTCTACGTAGTAAACCTTAAAAACGTAGGAGGCTTGGTTTCGCCTGTGATTATCAAAATGGTATTTGAAGATGGCACCGACGAAGTGGTACGTATTCCGGCAGAGATTTGGCGTTTGAACGACAAAGAAGTAAAGAAGGTCATTCCAACTAACAAAAAGGTAGCCAAATGGATTTTAGACCCCTTCTTTGAAACGGCAGACATTGACACCAAGAGCAATTTCTTCCCTCGTGAACCCGAACAACCAACACGCTTCCAGGTGTTTAAGGCACAACGTCAGGCACAACCCAACCCTATGCAGCAACAAAAGCAAGCAGCAGGAGCTGTGCAAGGAGCTAAAAACTAAAAAATAAGTACTGAGGTCGTCATGTTATGGCGACCTTTTTTCTTGCTTAATTCTTGTATTGTTTACAAGTTTGTAGAAAATTCAAGTATTTGCATTATGAAAACAGACGTTTTAAAAAACTTCATGAATCAGCGTATTGCTGATTATTCGGAACAAGAAAAAAAGACCTATAAAGTAGCTCAGTTGACTAAATTGATGAATCGCATAGACAAATCTATCGCCAGCAATGCCACCAAAAAAGAAACATTTGCCCTTTTACGCCTGACCATTGAACTGCTGCCACCAGCAGGAACAGCAAGGGCTACAAGTCGTTTTATGCAACAGTACAGCATTTTGCGAAAACATGCCATTATGGTCTATAAATTCGACCCCGAATCGCAGGCTACCTTGTATTTGTTGGTAGGATTAGCATTAGGTGCAGTCATCGGCTGGCTGGTGAAAAGTCTTTTTATAGGCTTGCCTGTAGGGGCTATTGTATCGTTAGTTTTTTATAATCTTTCACTTAATACTTTTAAAAACAATGATTAAATTCTCTAAAACTCTCTTACGAGGCATTTGCCTTGCTTTATTCTTCCTCACAAAAATCTATGCTCAAGAAAGTAAATCGCTTTTATGGGAAATTTCAGGTAATGGACTCAAACAGCCGTCCTATTTATACGGCACGATTCATGCCATTTGTGAAAAAGATTTTTTGCTGACAGATGCTACACAAAAGGCATTTGAAAAAAGCCAGCAATTATACCTCGAAATCGACATGGACGACCCAAGTTTGATGAGCGAAATTCAGAAAAGTATGTTCATGACCGACGGCACAACGCTTAAAAAGCTACTTTCTGAAAGCGATTACAAAAAAGTTGCGACTTTTTTTAAAGACAGCTTACAAACCAATATCGACATGATACCCACCATCAAGCCCTTTGCGTTGAGTTCGCTTACAATGTCGAAACTACTCAGTTGCCCGATGAAAAGCTATGAGGCTGTATTTACGAGCATGGCGACAGCGCAGAAAAAGCAAATTTTGGGCTTAGAAAGCGTACAAGAACAAATGGGAGCAATTGACAAAATGGGCTACGCCAAACAAGCCCAAGTAATGTTGGTAAAAATGGTTGACGAATGGAACAAAGGCAAAGACGAGTTTAAGAGCCTTATCAACGCCTACAAGCAACAAGACCTCAATGCTTTACTAAACATCATGCTACAGTCGTCGAGTATGGATGCGGCCTTTCAACAAGATATGTTGGTTAGTCGTAACCTTGCGTGGATTCCTCGTATCAAAACTTTTATTGCCGAAAAGCCTAGCTTTATTGCTGTAGGGGCTGGGCATTTGGGGGGAAAAGAAGGGGTAATTGCCCTGCTCAAAGCCCAAGGCTATACCCTCAAGCCAGTAAAATAGACGAGCCTCCACTTTTTTCGTATAACACTAACTTCCAGTTTATTACAAAGCTTTTTAAAATCAGTTGTAAAGCTAACATCAATCGGCTTGGCGGCTGAGGGAGGTCATGTATTAGCCCGTATAATTGCTGTAGTTTTGGGTATGATTCAAACCTAAACAACAGCAATTATGAAAAAAGTAATCGTAGCTTTCGACGGACTGCATTTTTCAAAAGGAGCGGTAAACTATGCCATTCAAGTGGCAAAAGATAACGGTGCATTTTTGACAGGCGTGTTTTTACATGACCTTTACTATAAAGCTGGGGCAACCACAGCCTTGTTGGAAGAACAACCCTTTTATGATGCCAGTACATTGGTAAAATTGGCACACGAAGACGAAGAGCAAATTGCCAAAGGTATTCAGCAATTTGAATGGTATTGCCGTGAATTTTATCCTCATTTTGAAGTCATAAAAGACATGGGCATACCCGATTATGACCTCGCCAGAGAAAGTCGCTTTGCCGATATTATTGTGGTAGGCGGAGAAGTGTCGTTTACGGAAGACGACGACAAAGCCAACAACCGCTTTGTACGGGAGCTACTCAAAGATGCCGAATGCCCCGTAATCATCGTGCCAGAAGATGCCGACCCGATTCATCACATTACCTTGACGTATGACGGTTCTGCGTCGTCGGTATTTGCTATCAAGCAGTTTTTGTATTTATTTCCTCAAAAACGTTATAAAAGTTTTACCGTTTTGTCGGTTGCCGAAAGCGACGAAGACCAACGCATTCCGAATGAATCGGCCTTTTTATCGTTTTTACAACAATATACCAACGACATCAAGGTAGAAGTGCTACCACATGGCAATGCAGGCGAACGACTGGCAACCTATATCGGGCATCACCGCACTTCTATCGTGGTGATGGGGGCTTATGGCCGCAATGTGTTGTCGAGGCTCTGGCATAGAAGTACCTCCGACGAATTGCTTAAAAGCCTAAAAGTGCCTGTATTTATTACCCATATTTAGAAAAAATATACCACCACTACGGTACAATGGATTGAATAGATTAATGCGATAGGTGAAAGCGTTGAGCAACGCAACAAATGGTGTGTGTAAAAAGCATCGGTAGGTTTACTGATGCTTTTTTGTTGGGTTACAAAAGTTCTATTTTATTCCGAGAAAGACGCACTTTTCCTATTTTTTCTAATTGCTTCAATAACCTCGATACCACTTCACGAGAAGTAGCCAATTCGCTTGCTAGGGCTTCGTGGGTGCTGTTGATAATGCTACTTTTCGACTGCTTGCTTTTACGTTGAAGTAAGCTCAACAAACGTTCGTCTAACTTATGAAAAGCGATTTCGTCAACGGCATTGAGCAGGTCGTCGAAACGACGTTGGTAGGTCAAAAACACAAATTGCCGCCAAGTAGGGTATTTGCACATCCATTCTTCTACTTTTTCGACAGGAATGGTAATCAGCTTTGTTTTTTCTTCTGTAACAGCCAAAATTTCACTTTGTTTTCTGTCAAGGCAACACGTAAGCGACATCGCACAGGAATCCATACCGCCCAGATAATACAACAGTGCTTCTCTTCCTTCATCGTCGGGACGTAAAATTTTGATAGAACCTTGTATCACAATCGGCACAAACCGAATGTAGCCCCCCGGACGCATCAGCACGTGTCCTTCTTCCAGTTCCATATAATTTCCAATATGTGAAAGTTCTTCTAAAAGTCCTTTTTCAAACACTCCAACGAGGTTTTCTTGCAAAAATGTTAAATTCATAAAGTAGAGCCTAATAGCCAATAATCTCTTGTATAAGTTCTCCCACCGAAGACGGTTTTTGAGTAATTCTTTTAGCTAACAATAATTATAACAAATTGATTGTACATCACCAGGTAAATTTATTCATAATAAAGCTATTCCTCTAGCCTAGGCACAACAAAAGGCAAGTTGCCTTGCCTTCATGGGGTTTCGTTATGCTGTTCCTCGCAAAATTTTATGCCAATATAGCCACGGTAACACATATTTTTTCAATAACCACATACTCCAGCGTGGCACTGCCTGATTGAATGGAAACGTCATGGTAGGTTTATTGCTATAATCAAACTCGGCCAACATCAACTTACCATACTGCGTCGGAATCGGGCAAGCACTATACCCTGTGTAGCTTGCCGTTGGCTGTTGGCCTGTAAGTACAGCCAACACATTTTCTACTACCACAGGGGCTTGTTTACGAATCGCTGCACCAGTTTTGCTACAAGGAGCGTTGGTACAATCGCCCAAAGCAAATATTTCAGGAAAACGCTTGTGCTGCATGGTATTTTTATCAATTTCTACATACCCCAAAGGATTCTGAGCATCGGCAAGCGGACTCGTTTTGATAAAATCGGGGGCACTTTGAGGCGGTACAACATGGCAAAAATCGAAGTGCATACTTTTTTGAGCAGTACTTCCATCGGTATTTTTCTGCTCATAAATCACAACTTGTGCATCGCCGTCGATGCCTGTGGTATTGGCAAGATAATGCGTATGAATATGGTTATGATGCACTACTTCTTGTAAGGTTTCGGCATATTCTTTTACGCCAAACAGGATACTTGCCCCCGAAATATAATGCACTTCGCATTTGTCTAAGATGCCTTTTTTCCGCCAATAATCACAAGCCAAATACATGATTTTGTGCGGAGCACCACCGCATTTAATGGCTGTATTCGGATTGGTGAAAACAGCAACGCCACCAGTAAAGTTTTGGATAAGTTCCCATGTATAAGGAGCGACTTCGAAGGCATAATTGCTCGTTACGTGGTGCTTGCCCAAAGTTTCTTGTAATCCATGCACTTTTGCCCAATCAATCTGAATACCAGCGGCTACAATCAAAATATCGTATCGGTAGGTTTTGCCTTTGTATGTAGTAAGCTGTTTTTGCGTAGGCTCGAAGGCCTGCACAGCATCTTTTATCCATGTGCTACCCGCAGGAATATAGGCTTTTTCGGCTTTTACGGTGTCTTCAATGGCAAATTCGCCTGCCCCTACGAGTGTCCAAGCGGGTTGATAAAAATGCCTTTCCGATGGCTCTATGATGCCTATCGTCAATGAAGGTTGTTTGTTGAGGAGTTGTGCTGCTACCGAAATGCCAGCATTACCGCCTCCGACGATGAGTATTTGAAAATGATTAGTCATGACGCAGATATGTATTATTTTTTTTGGTAAAATATTAAAAAAACAAGAACACATCTGTGATATTTGTTACACAAGAAGAAAATAGCCTTATAGACTTGAGACAGTTGGCTGTAGTTTTTTACAACAATTGAGCAAAAGTTTTACTTAAAACCTTTGCTCAATCGGATGTTACTTGGCTACGAGAGGGCAAGTAACGGTAACACTAAAATCACGTTATTTTTTCTTACTGTTTCAATTTATTTTTAAAAGCCTTCGTAAATTTGTCAAGCTTAGGTTTTATCACAATCTGGCAATAAGGCTGATAGCCGTTTTGGTTGTAATAATCTTGGTGATAGTCTTCGGCTGGATAAAAATTACTCAGGGCAGTAATTTCGGTTACAATAGGATTAGGGAAAACCTTCTCTGCATTGAGTTTGGCTTTCCAAGTTTCAGCCAATTTTTTTTGCTCTTCGGTATGATAAAAAATGGCCGAGCGGTACTGCGTGCCTTCGTCTGCTCCTTGGCGGTTGAGCGTTGTGGGGTTGTGGGTTGACCAAAAAACCTCTAGGAGTTCTTCAAAGGTAATTTGCGTGGGGTCGTAGGTAATTTGGCATACTTCGGCATGACCTGTATTGCCTGTACAAACCTCTCGGTACGTCGGATTTTTCACCGTGCCACCAGCGTAGCCCGACTGTACCTTTATAACGCCTTTGAGCCGTTGAAATACCGCCTCGACGCACCAAAAACAGCCAGCTCCAAAAGTTGCTTGAGCCGTGGTGGTCGAAGTACTGGCTGATAAATTGTTTTTTTCTGCTGTTTGCATTCCTTTATTTTTCTGATTTTCAGTTGACTGACCGCATGAAACACTTGCACTTAATGTAAATATTCCAAGAATAAAAGCACTAATTTTTCTCATCATCGTTGATAACATTTAAAACTTGATGTAAGTTTGCAAACTTTTTGGCTTACGAATGTCGGCAAAACGACTAATCCGTATAGAGAATTATTTAATTTTTGGATAATCTATGGATAACGAATTATTAACAAAACCTCCTAAAACTGACCCACACTTTTCCAATCAATCTTATCTCCAAACGCTGTGTTCGAGTTGGAAAAACGCTTGGATTGCAGTCGATTTTCGGGTAAAACTTATCCTTGCTTTGGGCATTTTTCTTGCTGGTGCGTTGCAATTTCCTACGTATTTGCGTAATATCCAATTACGCAAAGGGGTAATGTTGCAAGACATTATCCTCGATGCCCTTCCGGCCATAGATGTATCAGTGCCTATTTTTACACTGTTATATGGCACATTGGTATATATGCTTATTAAAACGCTCAAAAACGCTTCTTTGTTTCTTTTGTTTGCCATGACTTTCGTTTTTGAGACCGTCTTGCGGATGCTCACCATTGCCCTTGTGCCACTCGACCCCCCCTTGAGCCTTGTAGAGCTTAAAGACCCCCTCACCGAAGCCGTTGTATATGCCAGCAACCAAGCCATTACGAAAGATTTATTTTTCTCTGGGCACACCGCAACGATGGTAATGGTTTGGATTTTTTTACGAGGCAAAACCGACAAAATCATCGGGGCAGTTGCTTGTCTTTCGTTGGCACTGCTTTTGCTTGTGCAACACGTACACTACTCGGCCGACGTACTGGCGGCCTTTGCTTTTACCTTTGGTTCGTATCAATTGGCCAACTATGTATATCGTTTGCCTTGGACTTGGGCCGCAGGTATTTTATTGGCTTTTGGTGCAATTTTACAAATCGTATTTGTTTATGGAAAAAGCTTCCAGCCATAAGTACAAAACACGTACAACATTGAATAAGTCCAATAAAACCAAAGGTTTACCAAACATCCAAAGGTTTGTATTTTTATTACATAATATATCCTATATTTGTATGAGAAAAGGAATGTAGCATATCTTTGACCACGACAATATAAAAACATTCCTTAATTTCGTATAATTTTTTCAAGTGTAAGCAACAAAAAACTTACAAAACGTTTAAGATTTCGTTATATTCATTTAATTTGCATTTCCGTAACAACTTTTTTTCTGTTCGGAAAATAAAAAAATGACTTGCGTCTGTAGTTCTGCCCAACCGCATACGCTAACCATCAGAATCAAACGTTAAACTTTATTTTGTACAATTTTGAAAATGGTAAAGTTTGAGTACAAAACCTTCACTCTCGGCGAACAGTTAACCGAAGAGCAAAAAGAATACTTCCGTAAATACGGCGTGATTCAGTTTAAAAACTTCATTTCAAAAGATACAGCTAAACTCTTTATTGGTGAGCTGGCTACCATTGAAAAGAAGTGGTTAGATGAAGGGGTAGAGAAAATCAATGGTATCCCCTTGAAGTTCGGTAAAAACGAAAATGGAGAAAAAATGATTCAGCGTATGTGCTTTACGAATCATTACAGCACCGTGTTGGGCGAATTTTTGAAAGACCCTCGTTTGCAACTTCTCACTGAATTGCTCGCACCTTACGAAGGCCGTGTCAGCGAAAACGAAAAAGACGGCTTAGTGTTCAACCACTACGTAAACGACCCTAACAGTAAATTTTCACAAATGGGATGGCATACCGACAGCCCTCGTGATTTATTTTTAGGTCAAAAAATTCTTCCTATGTTGAACGTTGGTATTCACCTCGACGATTGCCCGTTCTCTAATGGTGGCTTGCGTGTATTGCCTGGCACACAAAACCAAAACGTGTTGAAATTGTTGTTTGGTAAAAAGCAATTTATCGACCACAACCCCGACCCACGTGAAGTTGGTTTTGAAATCAACGCTGGTGACTTAACGGTACACGACGGTCGTCTTTGGCACAGGGTAGAAGTTTCGCCTTATGTTGGTGAGCAATCACGTCGCCGTGTGATGTATGTACCAATTATTACGGGTAAATACATGCCAAAATCAGCCAATAGCCGCACACCTTTCTATCATAGATTTGCTAAAGTTGTGCAAAAATAAGCTTTAAAGTGTAAAATGTAAATGCTGAATTGTAGCATTAATTCAGCATTTATATTTTACGTATCATCCCCTCTTTCCATTAATCTCCCAATCCCTCATTTTCAAATTTTCAAATCTTCAAATCTTCAAATTATTCTCCTCCATCTCCCAATCCCTCATTTTCAAATCTTCAAATCTTCAAATTATCCTCCTCCATCTCCCAATCCCACATTTTCAAATCTTCAAATTATCCTCCTCCATCTCCCAATCCCACATTTTCAAATTTTCAAATTATTCTCCCCCATCTCCCAATCCCACATTTTCAAATCTTCAAATCTTCAAATTATTCTCCTCCATTTCCCAATCCCACATTTTCAAATCTTCAAATTATTCTCCTCCATCTCCCAATCCCACATTTTCAAATCTTCAAATCTTCAAATTTTCAAATTATCTCTACCGTCCACGCACGACTAAACGTTTGCTTTGCTTCTAGCGAAATAATTCCCTCTTTTTGTTTCAACTCTTGGTTATGCGTCACGGCATCGGCAATGCCACACCAAGGCTCTATACAAACAAAATCGGCATTTTTAGCTGCCCATATTCCTAAAAAAGGAAAATCAGGAAAATCGAAGTTCAATTGATATCTTGCTTTACTCGAACGCAAACATACTTGATTAGACGCTAAACCTTTGAATACCAAGGCATCTTCATAAAACAACTCCTTCGTCAGAGGCAAACTTTGCCCTGCTCCTATCGGTACTGGCGTAGTTTCGATAAGTCCCTCAGCCGACAAAGGCCAGCGAGCAAATGATTCGTCGGCGTTGAAAAACAACTCATAGTCGTTGTAGGCAGTGCCTTCTTCTAAAGGAACTTTGAAAGCTGGGTGTCCTCCTACCGAAAAGTACAACGTTCCGTCCGAAGGGTTTTCTACCCAATATTCTACTTTCAGGGCAGTTCCTACCAACGAATAACGCAACTGAAATACAAAGGCAAAAGGATAAACGGCCCAAGTGTTTTCATTGTTTTGTAACTCGAAAATAATGCTGTCGTCGGTTTGTGCCACTACCTCAAACACCCGGTCACGGGCAAAGCCATGTCTTCCTAATTGATAAGATTGACCCTCGAAAACATAGGTATTGTCTTTCAAGCCACCCACAATTGGAAACAACACAGGCGAAACTTTTCCCCAATAGGCGGCATCGCCCGACCACATAACATCGAGGTTGTCTTGTAATAAAATTAAGTTGGTCAATTCTGCTCCTTTCGGATTGATAGTAGCTTTGAGCCATTCGTTTTGAATAGAGTACATCATTTGTGCTAGGCTGTATTGTTAGAATACAATTTTGTTTCGTTTGATATTTGCCGGCTCTATTTTACGAAAGTTTTGGCAAAATACCTGCATTAGCACTCAAGTAACAATACAAAATTATGGATTATTAATCATAAGCTAGTTTTTTGATTTGCCGTAATTTATGCTTTATTTTATGCTACACGATTGAGTATTAGACTAACTTAGAAATGGGTTCTACTCATGGCATGACTTATCAAATGGTGCGGTTATAAATGAGTGGGGCTTTGCGTCGGGCAATCCAAGTTATTAAACTTGAAGCAGCAGGGAATAACTGCCTATAAGAGTAAAAATAGAAATGATTTTTCGATAATAGAAGATTGAAAAATAACTATTTTTACAACTATTAAGTTAGATGAACCAGCTATAATAATGGAAAGAAAACAAGATATTCGATGGATTCAACGATTGGAACATTATACAAAAGCAGTCCTGAAAATAACAGAGGCTGTCGGTATCTTAAAAAATAAAAAGGCCGACGATTGGCAAGATGATATGGATGCTCTTTTAAAAGAAGGACTAATTCAACGATTTGAATATACGCATGAATTAGCTTGGAATTTGATGAAAGATTTTGAAGAATATCAAGGAAATTTTGAAATTAGAGGGTCTCGTGATGCTACGAGAGCAGCTTTGAAAATAAAAATAATTAGTGATGGAGAGATTTGGATGGATATGATAGTAAGCAGAAATCAAACCTCCCACTCTTATAATGAGACTGTTGCCAGTGATATTTTTGTAAAAATAACGGATAAATACTTCCCTTTATTTGTTACATTTCGAGATACAATGAACGCTTTAAGAGATGGCATGGAAACCGATATATTTGACCAATGAAATACGGACTCAAAGAAACACAAATTGAGCAAATTCAGGCAGTGCTGGCTCGCTATCCCGAAGTAGAAAAAGCCTTGTTGTTTGGTTCAAGAGCGAAAGGTAATCATAAACCCTATTCAGATATAGATGTCGTTTTGGTAGGACAGCACCTTAATCTTTTTATTATGGGTAAAATACATTTCGATTTAGACGACTTATTGCTTCCTTATACTTTCGATATTGCTATTTATCATCAAATATCCGATGCCAATGTTTTTGCGCATGTTAATCGTGTGGGTAAAGTCTTGTATCAAAGGCCCTCGCTATTCCAAACTTAACAACTTAGACCCACAAATCAAGTGCAGTCTTTGACAGCACCACTTGTACAAGCAAGAGCAATGATTGGATACCTTAGTAGGGTCAGTTGGAGCAAGGTCGCAGTCCAAGAGACTCATGGCATCACTTATCAAATAGTGCGCCTTCGTTAGAGTTATCTCCAACGAAACGAGCGTAAGCAATTTTGCCCCTGCCACTCGCTAAAGATGAAGCGAAAATGAAAAACATAATTAATAATTTATAATTCATAATTATGTTTTGCTCCTTAGATTCAATCGGCGGATGCCTTAAAAACAAAAGGGTTAATTCACCGTAAAACAGTAAATTAACCCTTTTTGTAGCCCCGACAGGAATCGAACCTGTATCTTGGGTACCGGAAACCCACATTCTATCCATTGAACTACGGAGCCTTTTGATGCCGCAAAATTACGAAAACTTCTCTAACTGCTTTACTAAAACTTCAAAATCTTTCGGATAAGGAGCTTCAATTGTCATTCTTTCTTCATTCATTAAGTTGAACGTAAGCGAATGAGCGTGCAGCGCAACTCTTTTAATCAAGGGTAATTCGTCAGTATTTTTTTTAAGGTTAAATCCTCTTTTCAAATCCGATAAATAAATGGCTTCGCCTTGATACGTGGGGTCGCACACAATCGGCGCTTTCAAGCAAGCCAAGTGAATCCTGATTTGGTGCATACGCCCCGTGATAGGCATACATTCTATCAGGCTATGGCGGCGATACACCTTGATGGTGTTAAAAATCGTTTCGGCTTCTTTGCCTTTTTGTCTATCAATCGTTACTTGTGTGCCATCTCGCTTGATTGCAATAGGTAAATACACCGAAATCATATCTAAGTCGTGCGTACCATTGGCTACAGCATGATAACGCTTGGCTACTTGTCGGTGTTCAAATTGCATAGACAAATGCCTGTACGCTGCTGGATTTTTGGCAATCGCCAAAATGCCAGACGTTTCTTTATCTAAACGGTGAGCCAGTTGGGCATCGGCAGCATATTGTTTGGCAAGACGCAAAATACTCTGCGTATTGTCTGCCTGACGCTCATCCAGAGAAGCAATATGTGGGGGTTTGTTAATAACTATGTAATCCTCGTTTTCAAAAAGGATAATTTCTTCAAATTTAAAACGCATATTGAATTGTGTGTATTTGGCACATCTATAGACCAAAAGCATGGTTATCTTGCAAAGTTCCCACTTTTTTAGCAATCTATGGCTAAGATTTGAGAGAATAATCTCATTTCTGTTCCTATTTCAACACAATTATTAGCGTTTGAATTGCTTTATTTCGACGAAATCAACAACGTTAGTCGTCTTGTTCTTGCAATTGTTTTTTGAGTTGTTCGAGTAAAATTTGCTTATCTGGGCTGGTTTCGGGCATAGATAAAGGCAAACCTTGTAGGCGTTTGAGCAAAATATGGGCTACGAGCAAACGCATATTTTTTTTGTCGTCGGCAGGAATCACATACCAAGGAGCGTGTGCAGTAGCAGTTTCGGCAAAAACTTCTTCGTAAGCCTTGCGATAGTTATGCCAAAATGCCCTTTCCTTAACATCCTGAGCCTCGAATTTCCAGTTCTTATCTGGATTATTCAATCGAGCTAATAACCGCTCTTTTTGTTCTTTTTTAGAAACGTGTAAGTAAAACTTTATCACCTCTATCCCATTGTGGCAAAGGTATTGCTCATAATTACGAATGGCATCAAAACGGTGCTTCCAAAATTTTCCTTTATCATCTAACAACCCTTCGGGCATTTGTTGCGATGCTAATAAATCTGGATGAACTTTCACTACCAGCACTTCTTCGTAATACGAACGGTTGTGCACAGCTATTTGCCCTTTTTCGGGCATTTTGCTTACACTCCGCCACAAAAAATCATGGCTTAATTCTTGGTTATTAGGTCTTTTGAAACTGTGCACTGCTACGCCAGCAGGATTGATGCCCGAAAATACAGCCTTAATCGTACCATCTTTACCCGCAGCATCAAGTGCCTGAAAAATGACTAGCACCCCATACTTACCTTGGGCAAAAAGCGTGCTTTGTAGTTTATCTAACGCATGGTGAAGGGTCGATAATAGTCTTTCGTAATCAGCATCCGTTTCGTACAAATCTTTTGTACGAGTTGGTATTTGCGACAAAGACGTTTTGGGTAGTCCGTCATAAACAAAAAAATACTCCGACCACTTTTCCATAGAGAAAAGCCGACCAGCCTTAGCGTGCTGTAATCGGCTTAAAATTATTTCTGATAAATTCCTTTTGCTACTTTTTCGGTGATAGCTTTCGGAGTAATCCATGCCAAAAATGCTCCCAATTTATTTACTAGCCCAGTGACAACCTCCGTAGTACCTGCAAACATTTCTTTAACAGCAATTTGAGCCACTTCTTTAGGCGACATCATCACTTTTTCGGCAGCTTTCAACGCCTTTTCACCTACCTGGGCTCTATCATTGAAGTCGGTTGCTGTAGAACCCGGGCTTACCACCGTCACCGATACAGACGTATCGCTTAATTCGTGTTTAAGTCCTCTTGAAAAGTTCAATACAAAGACTTTCGTTGCTGCGTAAATCGCCATAAAAGGCAAGGCTTGGTATGCCGTAGAACTAGCAATATTCAAGATATAAGCCTTAGATTGTCGTTTCAACATGGGCAGAAATACCTGACACATTTCTGTAAGAGTAAGCATATTGAGCGTCATCATATCTCTGTTGGCTTCAACCGAAAAGTCGCCCAATGCTCCTACTAAACCATATCCTGCATTGTTGACCAATACCGAAACCTCATATTGTTTAGCATTTACCCAATCGTAAATCGTTTGAGCAACACCTATAGCTGCCAAATCAATGGCCAGAAAATCGACTTTTACTTGGTAAGTTTCAGCAATTTCTTGGGCTACTTTTGCCAACAAATCGCCAGAGCGGGCCACCAAAAGTAAGTTATATTTACGGCTTGCTAGTTCTTTGGCAATTTCTTTGCCAATTCCTTTACTAGCACCTGTGATAAGAGCATACGACATTTTTTGAATAGTTTGGTTGAATATCCCTCAAAATTAACAAAGCCCTACCGAAAGGCAGGGCTTTGAACAAAAAATAATTATGATGATTATTTTTTAGGCGCAGGTTTTGTTGGAGCTGCACCTCCTGCCGCAGGAGCTGGCGAGCCAGTAAGCATGGCTTTCAAACCGTCTGGGTCTTCAGGTTTGATACCAAGAGCTTTGTTTACAACCTCTTCTGCTTTAGTCACATCTTTTGTTACAGTGATGTGGTAGCCAGCCAAATATCTTAACGCCTCGTAGTTATCGTCTTTTCTTTCTTTAAAGCCAGCCAAATTTTCAGCTTTAGCCGCTTCTACAGCCGCAACAAATTTCTCATAATGAGGTACCGACAACCATTTTGTACCTGTAAAGTCGGCATAGTTGTTGATTCTTGCACGATACAAGTGGAACAAAGGCCATTTAGCATTCACAGCGATAGCATTAGAGAAAGCTGTATCGCCTTTCATGGCTAAGTCGTATCTTTTCAATGTATCTTCTTTTGGCGTATAAGCAGCCAAGAAATAATAAGCCATAGCGGCATTGTACCAGTCACCACTGGTTACACTTGCTTTTTTCTTTGTTTTCCAGCTAATAGCACTAAGAGCAGCATTGGCAGCAGCGTCATATTTCTTTTGCTTATAACGGATACCATACAAAGTAGCGTAATGGTTGTTGTTGGTATCAACTGGCGCAGCTTGTTCGTAGTAGTGAGCAGCCAAAGAGTCGTTACCAATACACGCATACCCTTTTGCAAAATAAACATTATCCAAGAAATAAGGTTTCACACCTGCTTTCACCATTAAATCTAAGTTCGACAAACCATCTTGGCATTTGTTCAATTCGATGAACGAATAGCCTTTCATACGGAAAATATCATTGTCTTTTGCACCAGCTTGTTCGGCTTGGCTTGTAAAGTCCATCGAACCTGTATAGTCTTTAGCCAAGAACAACAATTTAGCTGTGTTCAACAAAATGGCAGGAGAAGCCTCAGCTTTGCTCACATATTTTCTAAAGTATTTAGAAGCCTCTTTGTAGCGGTTAAAGATGTTGTAGTATTCGCCAAAACGCTTATAAATTGGAGCATAGTTAGAGTCTGTTTCCATAGCACTTTGGTACGAGTTTACAGCATATTGGTAGTTTTTACCACGAAGATAAACAACCCCGATTTTAGTGTAAAGTTTAGCACTTTTACTAATAAAGTTGGCTTGTTCGTAAGCTGAAACCGCAGGGCCACCATCATTTTTAATCAAGAAGGCATCACCTTTTACTGTGTGCATTTCTGGCGTAAGAGGCTTTTTCGTTTTTTCAGGAATCAAGTCAATCAAACGGATAGCCTCAGCAGGGTCGTTGTTACCTTTGTTTGCTTCGTCGCCCAAGTTTACGTCATAAAACATCACATAAGCTTCTGCAATACGATACAATACATCGGCATTTTTGTATTTTGTTTCTGTAAGAATTTTCTCAAACTCAGCCTTAGCCTCATCCAATTTCTTCTCAGCAACTTTCACAGCCGCCACACCTACAGCGTTGAGTGCAAATTTACGGTCGGCAGCAAGTCCTTTTTCAAACGCCGCTTTGGCAGCTTCATAATTTCCTGTACGAAGATTGTAGTATCCTACATAGTATTGGTTCTCTGCCGTCGGAGCAGCCGCTACCAAGCTCTCAAAAGTCGCCTTCGCTTTACTTGGCTGGTCTCCATCCAACTGCGACAAACCTTGCTGAATAGTCTGAGCATTTGCAGTGCCTGCAAACAACAAACTAACAGCCACCAACAGAGATTTAATCTTTACTTTCATTTGCGTAATTAGTTGGGATTAATGTAATGTTTAAAAATACTGGATTTGGTATTTGATATTTACTTGTGTACTCTTTATAGTTTATTTGTAATATACGATACTAGAAAGAAAATATAGGATTTTTTCTACTTAATTTTAGCTTAATCCTATTTTGTTTTTCTTTGGAAGGCTTATTTTAAAACCTTGTACGAATATGCTTTCAAGCACTTTTTGTGTAGATGAAATTTTCTTACTAAGTTAAGTAATTCTTTCAAATTTACGACACTACACAAAATTAATGTAAAATTTGTAATAAAAAGACAAAATTTTATTCTTTATAACGACAATTTAACTTTTATTAAAAGCAAATTAAAATTATGGCTTTTTAAAGACAAAATTTAACTCAAAAAATTGTTTAGGCTATTTTATGTTTGTATTGTAACAGAATCAAAATTGTATTTATCTAAGTATAAAACAGGACAGATTTAAGCCTATTTTAGTCCCCGATTTTCACAGTACGAATCTGAATTGGGCGAGTCAGAGGCAACAAACCACCTTTCAAAACAATCAATTGTCCTTGGTCCATACACATATAGTTGATAAAGCCCGTACCAAGTCCCATGTGCGATTCTTTCAAAATACAGCGAATGACACGGGTAAGTGGATAGCGTTTAAGAGCCAAATTATAGCCAAAAGGCTGATAGTAATCGTCTGGTGTTGGGTTGGCTTTTTCTGTCACAGAAAATACATTAATGTCTTTAATAAATCCTAGTGCAGCAGGATTATCACCATCGCTAATCCAGTTTGTGCCAATTACACCAATCGCATTTTTATGCGTTTTTACATAGGCAATTACTTCTTTGTTAGAATTGAGTGCATAGAAAGCCACTTTTTCATTTTTCTTGATACCAAATTTATCCATCAAAAAAGTAAGGTTACTCGAATTGGCATTATCAAAAACCAACACTACCTCTTCGGCACGTCCCTTTTTAGAAAAATCAGACCATTTCTTTTTCTCGCCCCTCATCAAGGCAGCAATGTCGTTCACATTGATAAGCGTATCGTGGTTGGTTTTGTTGGTAATTAACGCTAAAGCGTCACCCGCATATTTGTAGCTTCGGTACGTAATACGAGCATCTTCAAAAACCTTTTTTTCTTTGGGAGTCAAATCACGTGTAACAACCGCCAAACGAGCTTTGTCGTTGAGCATCATATTAATAGCCTCTGTTTCAGGCTTATACACGAGATTGATTTTTGTATATTTATAGCTTTGTTCAAAAGCCGATTTTTCTGCATCTAAAATAGGTTGAAAAGATTCATCAACCGCCACAGTGATTTCTCCTTTTGCAGGGGTATCGTCAGGAGCATTTTCTGTTTTTCGTGTGCCAACGTTACACGATAACAAAGTTGAACCAAGCAAACTTAGTACAGTCAGAAGTTTAACACACTTTTTCATAATTCCTATATTTTTTGAGATTTATCTAAGTAACGTAAAGCAAGTATCGTTTTGTATAAAAATATTCTTATATGCAAAACACAATTTTATCCATTTTTTTTACCAGAATAATAACGGTACTCTTCTTCATCCTCATCGTCGTCATCATCTTTTTCTGCCTGAATAGCCCTCCAAGCGCGATAAAAACCATATACAATTAGCACTGCCCCCAAAATATACGACCATTTGGCGGAAGGAAGCAAGGTTTGTGCAACCGTAGAATAAGGAAAAACGACAAAAAATAAGCCTGCCAAGACATAAATCACCGACATAGCGAGGCTCATTAAAAAGACCGATTTTTTATAAATATTTTGGGTGTTTCTGTTACGCATGATTATTCAAGTAAAAACATAATTCCCTTTGAAAAAGGAAACCTGTCAGTTTCCTGACAGGTTTCTTATGAGTTATAACATAGCCTAGGTATTACTCCGACAATACGAAGCTAATAGGCACAGTAAATCTCGAACGTACTGCACGGCCTGATTGTTTACCAGGGTTCCATTTTGGTACCATTTTGATTACACGAACAGCTTCTTCGTCGCAACCAAAACCTACTGATTTCAATACTTCAACGCCTTGGATTGAGCCGTCAGTATTAACAACGAACTGAACGTAAACTTTACCTTGTACGTTGGCACGTTGAGCAGCCGCAGGATACTTGAGGTTTTTCTGCAAGAATTTACCAAAAGCAGCCATCCCACCAGGGAATTCTGCATTTTGCTCAACAGCAGTAAAGATTTCCTCTTCTACTGGCTTTGGAGGCTCAACAGGAGCTTCTTCTTTACCTCTTGCATCTGGGTCAACTGGTGGTGCAATATCTTCGGTTTCACCTTTTACAGTTTCAGAAGCCGTGTTACCTTTTACTTCTTCTGGTGGTGGCTCTGGTTTTTGTACCTCTTCATCACGTTTGATTTCAGGAGGTAAGAAACGAGTGGTTGTCACCTTTGGAATATCTTTTGGCGGCGGTGGTGGTGGTGGCGGCGGTGGCGGTGGCGTAGCCTCTTTTTTAGGGGGCTGCTTTACGTCCATCACCTCTGCAATCACCTCTTTTTTCTCATCTTCTTTTGGTGTCAAGCTACTCACAATGAAAGGGAGAGCAAGCGCACTAGCAAAGAGAGCCGAGCCAATCATTACTGATCTCTTAACGACTGTTTGATAATTTTTTCTCAAAGAATACGCACCGTACTCTTTGTTTTTATCCTTAAAAATTATGTCGTCAAGCGTTGCGTTTGGGCTAATTACGTTTGACATATTTCTCTTTGTTGAGTTAACTCTGTTGAAATTTCTGATTTTCAGAATTACAGAACTAAGATAAAACTATTTTTTTAGTTATACAACTATTTTCTTAGTTTTATTTTCATTCTTTTTGCTACTTACCAGACTTCTTAATCATCTCTTCTGTAGCTGCATCAATTTCGAGAAGGGCGTAACGCTTGTTGTCGGTGATAGCACACTCATCAAGCAAATCCACCATGTTTTTGTATTTAGCTTCTTTCGTTGCTTTGATTACGATGGTGAAGTTGTTACCGATTCTCTTTTTGAAATCAAAAAGTATTTGTCTGATGCCTTTGTCTGAATAGTCAGTTACTTGTAGTACAGCATCTGGAGACCCAGGAATACCCTGATAATAATATATTTTATTTTCAGCAGGACAAATCGTTAGGGTTTCAGACAACTTAACTGGCGAAGTTTCTTTCGTATCAGTCTTATCAGGCATGCTTAGCTGCATTGTCACGGGTTTTGCCAACGTGGTTGTTAGCATAAAGAAGGTGATTAGCAAGAAGCCCAAGTCCACCATTGGGGTCATGTCAATTTTGGTTGACGCTTTCTTACTACGCTTTTTACCACCTTTCTTACCCCCACCGGACTGGTCTATTTCTGCCATAGTCGTTGAGTAGTTTTAAAATTGTGAAAGCTAAATATCAATTTTGCTGTTGTCAGTGCTATGAGTACCCTACCCCACAAAGCGGGGCAGGGTCAATAAACTACTGAGTACAACTTAATTAATTTCTAGGTTTGTTTTCAGGACCTGTAATCAACTGGAAAACGTTGATGTTTTGTTCTTGCAATGTACCTACCACTTGGTTGAACACTTTGTAGTTTGAGTTACCATCACCTTTAATGGCTACACTAAGGGCAGGGTTTGCCATTTTGGCATACGTTACCCACAGGAATAGTTCATTATTAGCCGAATCGCATGGGATACCAGTGTAATATCCAGCAGCTTTCCATTTAGAAGGTTTCTCGCTCAATACTTGTTTCAATGCTCCAGCAGGGTATCCTACAATTTCAGAAGCCATAAAGTTCTTCTGCATTTCGGCATCTACTGGAATTCCCAAACGGTTAGACATTCTTTCCAACATCATCTGTTGAGCTTCCTTATCGTCAACTCCCATGAAAATTTTGCCTTCATTCGATACCGAAATGGTAATAACACCCTTCTCAGTAGCAAGCGGTTTTTCAGAGATAGACGTAGGAGGCGTAATGGTAACAGCCTCTTCCGGACGGAATTTCGCCGTCAACATGAAGAAGGTGAGTAACAAGAATGCCACGTCACACATCGCTGTCATGTCCAAAGACACACTTTGTCTTTTTGCTTTTACCTTTGGCATAATGTTATTAATTTGAAAATTTGAGAAAACTTACATTTGAAAACAATCTTGGGATTCAGAAGAGTGAACTCTTCAGATTTTCAAATTGCCCAATTTTCAAACTATTAACTGTGGTGAGCAGCGTAGTTTTGGTTAACGCTCAAACCGATTTCGTCGATGCTGTATGTTAATTCGTCGATTTTCGAAGTAAAGAAGTTATAACCGATGATACAGATAGCAGAAGTACCGATACCCAAGGCAGTGTTTACAAGGGCTTCAGAGATACCGTTTGCAAGAGCTGTAGAGTCTGTCGAACCTCCTGAGTTACCAAGAGCCGAGAACGCTTTAATCATACCGATTACCGTTCCTAATAGACCGATAAGGGTAGATACCGAAGCTAACGTAGCAATGATTGTAAGGTTTTTCTCCAACATTGGCAATTCCAATGAAGTAGCTTCTTCCACTTCTTTGCTAAGTGCAGCCAACTTTTGTTCTTTGTCTAAAGAACCGTCTGTTGACAATTGTTTGTACTTTTTAACAGCAGCTAATGTAACATTACCTACTGAACCTTTTTGCTTGTCGCACTCTTTCAAAGCACCTTCAACATCATCTTTGTCTAAAAGAGCTTGGATTTTACGAACGAAAGCATTCACATCACCTGTTCCTTTTGCTTTACCAATAGTAAGCATACGCTCGATAGAGAACGTCAAAGCAGTTAAGAAACAAGTCATCAAGATAGGTACAATCACACCACCTTTGTAAACGATACCGAAGTAGTCACCTGGAATTGGGTGGCCATCTGGGTTGTTGTTTTCAAAGTGTGAAGGATCACCCATCACAAATTTGTAAAGAGAAAGGGCAACAACAAAAAGAATCACAAGAATGATACCTGCTGGGATACCGCCTGACTTTTTGTTTGCTGGAGCTGCTGCTGGCTTTGGAGCAGCTGGTTTTGCTGGTTGTGTACTCATTAGTTTGGTAATTTGGGTTTAAGTTAAAAAACAATTTTTAGGTGATTTTTAAAATAAATCTTAAGAAAACTTAAATCACGCAAAAGATTATTTCGATTGTATGCTGTTTTCTAGTAATGACAAAACTAACACAAAAATCTTTCAATTTTTATATCCTGTTTGTCAAGATTTTTTAAACAAATTGTTCTACTATTCCTAGTCATTGTACTATAGCCATAAAAATAGGCGTGAATCGTGAGTTTTCTATGTACTTTTCAAAGAATTTAATTTTTACAAGAAAATATATAAACTTTTGCAGTGGTATCTTATTTAGGGTAAATGTTATCAAGGATTCTTGATATTTCACTAAATCCATAAGTATTTTCACATTTAACAGCATAATCAAAAATACTTAACAGCCGTATCAGGCTTTCATTTTCGCCAAGATAGAAAAGCGAAACAGAGGCTTGTTTGTCGGCCAAACGACTCAATAAGTTGCCTACGCCCTGTAATTTGGCTTGGGGTTTGGCTTCGATGCCCACCACAATGCTGTCGGCTTGGGTAATGAGTTTTTGGGCGTACTGTATCACTAAGCCGTCTGAAAAGTTGTCGAGGTCGTAGCAAGTAAGCCCCACGGCATTTTCGGGCAAATAGGGCAGCATCGGATTGGCAAAGCGAATTTCTGCTAAATCTTCGACCAACTGAATATATAATAAAAGAGTTTGCATAACGATGAGTGCTGGTGAACAGCATGAAAAAATGTTAGTTATGAATACTTTGTTTGCTTGAAAATTAGGGAAAAACAGTAATGTAAGAAAAATTTACAGCTACAGGGGATTGCTGCTTGAGGAAATTGTCAAACCACCTTCATTATTTCACGTATTTTTTGACTTTATACATAGACTCCATTTATTCAAAACGAAGTGCATTTGCGGCAGATGTAGCGATGACACCCCGTAAGCCTGAGAAATAGAAAAACATATTCGGATAAGTGTAACCCTCTAAAGAGGGACAAAAGTCCTGCCACATTCGCCTTTAAAACCCCATCTATAGCTTTTTTAGCAAGGCTTTTATGAAAAAACTGACGATTCTAAGCTAATAAAATTCCCTACGTATCAATTCATTCCGTACCTTTGCAGACGAAAATGCGCACAACTATTCACGCATCATTTAATAACGAAAATAACGTTTTTATACAAAAATGGGAAAAATTAAAGTTGCAAACCCTGTCGTTGAGCTTGATGGCGACGAAATGACCCGAATTATCTGGAAATTCATTAAGGATAAATTAATCCTTCCTTACTTGGATTTGGATATTAAATATTATGACTTGGGCGTAGAATACCGTGACGAAACGAACGACCAAGTAACAGTTGATGCTGCCGAAGCTATCAAAAAATACGGTGTAGGTATCAAATGTGCAACCATCACTCCTGATGAAGCTCGTGTAACTGAGTTCAATTTGAAACAAATGTGGAAGTCACCAAACGGTACAATCCGTAACATCTTGGATGGTACTGTATTCCGTGAGCCTATCGTTTGTCAGAATGTACCAAGATTAGTACCCAACTGGACAGCCCCAATCATGATTGGTCGTCACGCTTTTGGTGATCAATACCGTGCAACAGATTTTGTAACCAAAGGAAAAGGTAAACTTACCGTTACTTTTACGCCTGAAGATGGTGGCGAAGCTCAAACATTTGAAGTATATAACTTCAAAGGCGATGGCGTTGCCCTAACCATGTACAACACCGATGAGTCTATCCGTGGTTTTGCATACTCTTGCTTCAACATGGCATTGAGCAAAGGATGGCCTTTGTACCTTTCTACAAAAAATACTATTTTGAAGAAATACGATGGTCGTTTCAAAGATATTTTCCAAGAAATTTACGAAAACGAATTTAAAGCTGCTTTCACAGAAAAAGGCATTGTGTATGAGCACCGTTTGATTGACGACATGGTGGCTTCTGCCTTGAAATGGAATGGCAACTTTGTTTGGGCTTGTAAAAACTACGATGGCGACGTGCAGTCTGATACCGTAGCTCAAGGTTTTGGTTCGTTAGGTTTGATGACTTCGGTATTGGTTACACCAGACGGCAAAACGATGGAAGCCGAAGCCGCTCACGGAACTGTAACTCGTCACTACCGTGACCACCAAGCTGGAAAACCAACTTCGACCAACCCAATCGCTTCTATTTTTGCTTGGACTCGTGGTTTGGAGTTCCGTGGTAAATTAGATGGCAACGAAGCACTTATCAACTTCTGCCAAACGTTAGAAAAAGTATGTATCGAAACTGTTGAGTCTGGTAAAATGACCAAAGACTTAGCCGTTTGTATCCACGGAAACAAAGTTTCTCATGGCGAACATTACTTATACACAGAAGAATTCTTAGCAGCAATCGACGAAAACTTACAAGTAGCTTTAGCGAAATAAGGTATTCGTATTATTGATAAAGCCATTCCTAGCTCATGTTTAGGAATGGCTTTTTTGTGTAATTCCTCACTTGTTTACCTTTCGTTATGTTGAGCTAATTTTTATTTAGAATAATTTTAAATAAATTTTGTTTTCATGCTTAGGCCATTTAATTTTGTACTGTTTACAAACAAACGATTCTTTTCAATGGCTTCTATAAACTCACCATACAAGCACGAGCTTTTTACCACTCCTAAAGGTAGTGTATGGCAATGCGACTTGACAGACAAGATTTATGTTAGTTTTAAAGAAAGTATTTTAGCCTTTCGAGTACAAGATTTTTTTGTATTTCGACGTAAAATTCAGGCAGTGGACATACACCAAATGATATTCAATCTTTCAGACCGATATGATTTTGAAATCATCGAGTCGCCTCAGAATCAGCTATTACTTAAACTTACCCTTTGCGACATCCTTCAGTTACGAGAGTTGTTAGATGGTGGGCGTTTTGCTATAGAAATGTATTCGATGCTTTACGAAGTGTTGGGCAATGTCGAAATAGTATAAAACTTCTTACAATCAAACCATTAGCTACTTATCACTCTTATCAGCAGCACTTTCTTCTCTGTCAATTTATTCAATTTCAAGTTGATAAATATTGACCGTATCGTCAAAAAAGTCTTTAAAATTGATGAATAGTTTTATGATAAATAAAACACTCATCATTAGCCAAATACGGATAAATAAAAGAACATAGTGCCACTTTCATCATTTCGGAAAGGTTAGTTCTGTCGTCTATATCATACAATATTTTCAAATGCTTCATTCCAGTATTTACTCCCATCATTTTCAAGTTTTATCATTGCTTTCATCTGCTTTGAAATCAGAAATAACTACAAGTGACTGCGTAGAACAATGAATTGAATGTGTGAAAAAGTTTTTCTAATCAGAACTTTGCTTGTATCTGTAGGGGAAACTATACTATTAATTGTCTTACAGACATAACAGTTTCGATGAAACTTCTCAATCACCCCTTTTATTTGACAGTATAAATTTGTGACGATTGAAAAGCGGTAGGATTTTCCCATCGCTTTTTTTATTGTATCTTGCAGTCATTTCAGTTTACAAAATGCTATGCTTCAAATCAAAGATATAACCCAATATTTAGAGCGACTCGCTCCGCTTGCCCTGCAAGAAAGCTATGACAACGCTGGGCTGCTTGTGGGTAATCCGCAGGCAACTGTCACAGGCATACTCGTTACGCTCGACTGCACCGAAGCGGTCGTACAAGAAGCCATCCAACAAGGTTGCAACCTGATTGTAGCCCATCATCCGATTGTTTTTAAAGGACTCAAAAAAATCAACGGCAAAAACTATGTAGAACGTACCATTATTGCCGCTATCAAAAATGACATAGCCATTTATGCCTCACACACCAACCTCGACCATGTAACTGGCGGTGTAAATTTTAAAATTGCCCAACAACTACAACTGACGCAAGCACGTATTTTAGCCCCTAAAAAACAGGAGCTTAAAAAATTGGTTTCGTTTGTACCTACGGCTCATACCCAACAAGTACTCGATGTGTTGTATGAAGCAGGTGCAGGACAAATTGGGGCTTATAAAAACTGTAGTTTCCGCACCGAAGGCATAGGTACATTCAAGCCCACAGGCAATGCCCAACCTTTTATTGGTACATTAGAACAAGACGAAACCGTACAAGAAAACCGCATCGAGGTGATTTTGCCCGCTTATCTCGAACACAGTGTATTGGCTGCACTCCGAAGGGCACATCCTTACGAAGAGGTAGCCTATTATCTGAGTGTTTTAGAAAATGAATTTGCCGAAATAGGAGCTGGCGTAATAGCCGAATTACCCGAAGCATTAACGCCTGTTGCATTTTTACATTACCTCAAAAGGCAAATGCAACTACCCCTCATCAAGCACACGGCACTAGGGAATAAGCCCATCAAAAAAGTGGCCGTATGTGGTGGTGCAGGAAGTTTTCTGCTGCCCGATGCCATCAGGGCTGGTGCCGATGCTTTTATCACTGCCGATTACAAATACCACGAGTTTTTTGATGCCGAAAATAAGCTCATCATTTGCGATATTGGACATTATGAGTCAGAAGTTTTCACAAAGGATTTAATTATTAGTTATTTATCTGAAAAATTTAGTAATTTTGCGATTCTCAAAAGTCAGGTAAATACAAATCCTGTATTCTATTTTTGAACTGACAATAAGAAAAATGCCATCATGAGCATTTTTTCTTGACAAACCGATATATTAATCACGTTTAACGAAACGAATAACGTATAACCAAAATGGCAGCAGTAGCAAACGAATCAACCATTGCTCAGAAATTAGAAGGTCTTCTGAAACTTCAAACCATAGATTCAGCCCTAGATACAATCAAGAAAATGCGTGGCGATTTGCCAGAAGAAGTTCGTGATTTGGAAGATGAAATCGCTGGTATCGAAACTCGTATTGGTAAATTCAACCGTGAAATCGCTTCTTTGGAAGAAGAAATTTCTAAAAACCGTAATACAAAAAGAGAATCAGAGAAGTTGGTAAATAAATACAAAGACCAACAAATGAACGTGCGTAACAACCGTGAGTACGATGCTATCTCGAAAGAAATTGAATTACAACAACTTGAAATTGAGTTGGCAGAAAAACGTATCCGTGAGTTTGAATTTAAAATCTTAAACAAACGTGACGAAGTTTCTGAAACAGAAACTCGCTTGTTTCACCGTCAAAAAGATTTGGATGCCAAACGCAAAGAATTGGACGTATTGATTTCGGAAAGTGAAGACGACGAACAAAAATTATTGAAAGACCGTGACAAAGCTGTGAAATTCGTAGAAGAGCGTTTGTTGCGTCCTTATGATAAATTAAGAGGTAACTACGCCAACGGTCTTGCCGTTGTCTTGGTTAAACGTGGGGCTTGTGGTGGTTGTTTCAACGTAGTACCTCCTCAACGCCAAGCAGATATTAAAGACCACAAACGCATCATCGTGTGCGAGCACTGCGGTCGTATTTTGGCTGGTGTTGAAGATGCTTTGACAGCAGCGAAGCGATAAAATTGCGTAACTTACAGCAAGTTACAAAAAGCCCAATCTGTTCGGATTGGGCTTTTTGTATGCCTTATTTTTGTTGTATTTCGAGCTTGAGTTTTTCTATCTCTTTGTCTTGGGCATCGGCTTTGAAATAAAAATACAAAGCCAATATCAAGAAAATTTTAGATAAGATAAAAATAGCAATAAAGGCTGGTCGCCAATACTTATGCACCTTGATATGCGTATTGTCATATTCTATTGCTATAGGCTGTGCTTGCGTTGTGGCAGCGTAAGGGGCATCGTCAAACTGCCATTTTTTGACACTTCCATTATATTGCTTTTCTTCTACGATTGTTTTGATAAAAGGAGGAGGTGGCACAGCCTTCGTTTCAAAATAAGAAGTCAATAAGTCTTCTGTTTCGGTAAAAGCCACCGCAATATCGGCGTGCAAAGCCTTGTATTGCAACAATTCTTGTTGTTCTGCTTCCGTAGCCCAACCCAATATATTGGCTTCAAGCAGACCGCTTTCTATGTACGATTTAGTATTCATTATACAAGGTTAGGATTTACGAAAGTTTTTAAAATGCTCGTTGATTGCTTTGAGGACGGCTTCTCTCGGAATAGCCAAGGTTTCTGCAATGGCATCGGGCGAAAGCCCTTGGTGAAAAGCTAAATTAAATACCTGCTCTGGTAGCGACTGCCCTTTGATTTCGATAACTTGGTTGGGCATATTCTGTTGCTTGTACGCAATCGCCTTTGCTCTTGCCGTTCGTACCACACACAAGGTTTTATCCCGTTCATTTTCGTTACAAGTCAATAGCTGAGGAGAGGTAAACACGTCAACAAGTACTTCTTGTGCCAACGATACTTCGGGGATAAGTTGAAGAATTACTCCATAAGCCAAAGCCCCATAACGCTCATATAAAGCCAACTGCTCTGTATGAAGCGTTACTTTAGGAGAAGTGTGAAAAAATTCAGGAGAGTCCGATTTTTGCATTGTGATACATTTGTTGATACAGTAAAACTAAGCACAGAACCGTTTTGTTCCAAATTTCTGTCAAAGCCAGCTTGGATTATTTGCATTTTGGACAAAGTTTTTCAACGTTTATATCATAAAATTTAGGCTGTAGTTATACAATATACGGCGATTGGTCGTAGATTAATACTTTTTAACAAAAAATATAAGTTTTTTTTTCCAACTTTGTATAATGTTTGTGGGTCTTTCCGTTGGGTTGATACAACCCTCTATTGGCTGAATATCAAACCTTCAACAGTATATAGGGTTATTACTGTCGAAAAGTACTTTTTAGCCCCAGTTATCTAATAGAATTAATTGTGTTGTGGACATGAAAAAGGCTATACTCATTTGTATGCTAACCGCCAGCGCGCAAGCTTTATTTGCCCAAAACGAAAGCAGTGGCAAAGAGAAAGCCTTGCAAATACAGCCGTATATCTCGCTTAAAAATAGCAGTTGGTTTGAAAATAACTTGGTCGGGAGTGTGGGCATACACCTAGGAATCAAGCCCAGTACCAAACTCAACATCAACCTCGATTTGGGAGGGTTTAGAAATATTACACGTAATTTCGCCAAGCCAGAAAACGGGGTAGCCTATAGCCTCAATTTTAGCGATGCCAAAACTACGCCTCCTATCAGTGCCAGCATGGTAGCCGAAACGCCACAGGCAACATTTCAAGGGGCTTTTGCCAATATTGATGCCGGTATTCCTTTCAAACTAAAAGATAGCTCGACCGTAACGCTAGAACCTTTTCTTGGCATCGAAGGTAAACTCTGGAATCGTTCTTTGGTGTTTGGCGAAGGAACTTCCCAAAGTACTTTCGACGAAAAATACTATTTTCTTGCACCTTCATTTGGAGCAAAACTGCATTATGCCCCCAAGCCGAAAGTAAAACTTACTTTGCGTGTAGCCGTCAATCACCCTGTTGTGGCAAAAGTAAAAACCGACGAAAAGAATCTCACTGCTCCCAATACAAGCATAGATTTGGGCAAACAACTATCGCCCAACATAGAGATTGGGGCAAAAATCAAAAGACTTACCATCAAGGTACGGTATGAAAGGCTCAACATCGGTGCCGCCGATTCGTTGAAAGGCTTGTACCAACCTGCCTCTAAGGCCAATCTTTCTGGCATTTCTGTTGGCTACGAGTTTTAGGAAATGTTCACTTTTAACGATAACATTTCATCTTTTTGCCTACAAAGTTTCCGTCTCTATGAGGCTAGGTTTACCATGAACATTTTCTATTTAGGGCGAATAAATTTACCTACTAAATCGGAATACCCCTTTACAACTCTTTTATGCTTTACCTAATGCTAAAAATAGAAAATCAGTCTGAGCTTGATTTTTATGGAAGCTTCCTTGTTTACAAACTTGAAAAAGCTTAGAAAAGAGGCGTTTTTCTATCTCAAACATCGCTTTGCCCATCTTTGAGATGGCTTTTTTCGTAAAAAAGAGAGGGTTTTCCATCTCAAACATAGCCTTCGCCTATCTTTGAGATGGCTTTTTTCGTAAAAAAGAGAGGTTTTCCTATCTAAAACATAGCCTTTGCTTATCTTTGAAATGGCTTTTTCGTAAAAAAGAGAGGTTTTCCTATCTAAAACATAGCCTTGCCTATCTTTGAGATGGCTTTTTTCGTAAAAAAGAGAGGATTTCCTATCTAAAACATAGCCTTTGTTGGATAAAAATTAGTGGATTGGTATTAACAGATAACAAAAAAGGCTTCCTTTGGGAAGCCTTTTTTTATTGTAGTTTTGTTTCTATTAAAAATTGCGTTCGCCAGCTTCACGTTTTCCAAGCATAACTGCTCCGACCATTGCTACAAAAAACAAGATTGAAACCAACTCAAAAGGAAGCAAATAGTTTTTATAAAGTAATAAACCGAGGTTTTCGACCATCCCTGTTTGAGAGTTGTAATTGTTACCAACTTCGCCCAAAGACATATTTTTTGTACCAGCGATAAAAATCACCAATAAAGTTCCGCCCGTAACAACCCCGGCAATTTTTGTGAGCGTCGATTTAGACTCAGGGGCATTTCGCCGTAAGTCGAGCATCATGATGACAAACAAGAACAATACCATAATCGCTCCTGCATAAACAATGATGTTGACAGCCATCAAAAACTGTGCATTGAGTAATACATAATGACCTGATATACAGAAAAATGTAAATACTAAATACAATACACTGTGAATAGGGTTTTTAGACAATACCACCATCAAAGCACTGATGAGTGTGAGGGCAGTTAAAAAGTACCAATATTGCATTGCTAATCAAATTTAAGTCATATTGTTAAACATTGCTAGAGCTTATTTCCAGCCTTCACGAAGGTAACGGTCGTCCATGTTTTCAACCAATTTATCCTTTCCGAAAATCACCTCATCACGAGAGTTGAACACAGGCACCATTTTGTCGTGACGCAAGAAAATGGCTTGTTTAGGGCAAGCCTCTTCGCAAAGCCCACAGAAAATACAACGCAGCATATTGATTTCATACACTTTGGCATATTTCTCTTCACGGTACAAATGCTCTTCGCCTTTCTTACGTTCTTCGGCTACCATCGAAATAGCTTCGGCAGGACAAGCCACCGCACAAAGCCCACAGGCTGTACAACGCTCTGCTCCTTGCTCGTCTTTTTTCAAGATATGTTGTCCACGATAAATTGGGCCTAAATATCTTTTTTGCTCTGGATAACGAATGGTTACAGGCTTTTGAAAGAAGTGCTTGAGCGTAGTAAGCATTCCACCCGCAATCGCTGGGAGATACATACGCTCGGCGAGCGTCATTTCTTCCTGTTCTAATACTTTTGTTTTATTACTTAATTTCATAATTCTTTCTTCGTTCGTAATGAGTTGAAAATTGAAAGATAACAAAGAATTAGCGAGCTAATGCCACTTTTTTCTTCTTTCCGCCTACCACTGCATGATACACAAACAAACCAGCTATCAATACAGGAATGCCTATCCAAGATACGCCAATAGAACCCCAAGAAGGCAAATTGAACGACGTAGGCAACAAAATCGAAAGTCCTGTCCACACTACATTAAACATCGCAATCGGAATCAAACCCGTCCAGCCTAAATTCATCAATTGGTCGTAGCGGAAACGAGGCAAGGTCCAACGTACCCACATAAACACAAATACAAATAATAAAGCTTTGCCAATCAATGCACCAAAGCCTATCAAGTTGGCAATATTTGTTCCCAAGGCATCATTGACTACATCGTAAAATGGATAATCGTAGCCTCCAAAATACAAGGTTGCCATTACTGCACCTGAGATAAACATATTGATGTATTCGGCAAATAAGTAGAAGCCTAATTTCATAGACGAATACTCTGTATGATAGCCCCCAATCAACTCCGTTTCGCACTCAGGTAAATCGAACGGTGTACGGTTACATTCGGCAAAAGCACAAATGATAAACAAGATAAAACCAGCAGGCTGATACAAAATATTCCAATGCCCATTTTGTTGTGCTTCAACAATGGCTTTGGTCGAAAGTGAGCCCGTCATCATTAAAATACAAATGATAGAGAGGCCCATTGCCAATTCGTAAGAGATATTTTGCGAAGCGGCACGGATAGCACCCAACAACGAATATTTATTGTTAGAAGCCCAGCCTCCAACAAGAATCCCATACACACCCAACGACACCACGCCAAATACCCAAAGAATACCAATATTTACGTCAATGCCTTGTAAATCAAAACGAAGACCATTGCCAAAATCAACTGTATCGCCAAAAGGAATGACAGCCGAAGTCATCAAAGCCGTGAACATCGACAAGCAAGGCCCCGTAATGAAGAGCCATTTGCTGGCATTAGAAGGAATAAAATCTTCTTTCATAAACATTTTCACCGCATCGGCAAGGGGCTGTAAAATCCCCATTGGACCCGCTCTGTCTGGCCCTACACGGTCTTGAAAGAAGGCAGCAAAAATACGCTCGAAATAAGTTGAGTACGCTGCTACGCCCAAAGTTATGGCAAAAATTACGCCAACATAAATGGCTTTTGCGGTAAATACTGTGGATGTAATTTCCATGAATATACAATATTAATGCTAAGGCTCTTGTCCTGCGTTTCAGCCAAACAAGTGCTATTAAATTTATTTCAATTGCTTTTGAGGCTCTAAAAATGAGCGGTCACGCGTGTCATCAATTTGCTTATACTGCTCGGCAGCTTGCTTTAACGGATGGGCAGGCTTGATAGATTTGGCACTATATTTATTTGCCGAAATAACAGAATGACGAGCAACTTTCATCGGGCCTTCAATTACCCAATCGCTTGTCTTTTTACGCTCGAAACGACAAGTATTACAGATAAACTCTTTTACTTCGCCCCATTCGTTTTTGCGTGCCGTTACTCGAATCACCTCCTCGCCTCTGTACCAAAGCGTTACGTTACCCGAGCATTTATCGCATGAGCAATGAGCATCTACAGGTTTGGTAAACCAAACACGGTTTTTGAAACGATACGTTTTATCGGTTAAAGCCCCTACAGGACACACATCAATTACGTTTCCTGAAAAATCGTTGTCGATGGCTTTCTCAATGTAAGTACTAATTTCGGCATGGTCGCCACGGTGCATTACGCCATGTACACGCCCGTCGGTCACTTGGTCGGCGGTATAAACACAACGGTAGCACAACACACAGCGATTCATATTGAGCTGAATGTAAGGGCCCAAATCTTGAGGCTCAAAAGTATTTCTTTCTTCAACTGTACGAGTTTTAGAAACACCATGCTCAAAAGCAAAATCTTGTAAATGACATTCACCTGCTTGGTCACAAATGGGGCAGTCGAGCGGATGGTTGAGCAACAAAAATTCTACTACACCTTTACGGGCTTCTAATACCTGCGGATTGGTAGTATTTTCGACTACCATTCCCTCTTGTACTTGCGTAATACAAGAAGGTACTAATTTGGGCATAGGTCGAGGGTCACGTTCCGAGCCAGCCGTAACTTTCACCAAACAAGCCCGACACTTGCCACCAGAGCCTTTGATAGGTTCGTAGTAACACATGGCAGGAGGAGCTACTTGAGGACCGATTTTACGTGCTGCCTGCAAAATGGTGGTGCCTGGTTCTACGTCGATTGTTATGTTGTCGATAGTTACTTTCATCGTTCTCTCATTTGAATATTTGAAAGATTTAAGTACAATTATAATATAAAAGAATGAATACTATTTATATAAAAATTTATTATAAAAGACTGATAATAAATTATTTATGACAAAAAATCACTTTTATTACAAAACTTAAACTTTCAAATTTGATAGATTAAATATTTTACCAAATTGCTATCTAATAGAAATTATACGCTCCAACTAGCTCCTTCACGCATGAATACAGCACCTGGTTGTGTAGCCTTTTCAGGGTATTTTATGTGCCATTCAAATTCATCTCTGAAATGGCGAATCGCTGCGGCTACAGGCCAAGCGGCTGCATCGCCCAACGGACAAATCGTATTCCCTTCTATTTTTTTCGATACATCTACCAATAAATCAATGTCTTCCTGACGACCCTGCCCGTGTTCGATACGATACAAAATCTTATCCATCCAGCCAGTACCTTCACGACAAGGAGAGCATTGTCCACAAGATTCGTGGTGATAAAAACGCCCGAAAGTAAGGGTATTATGCACAATACACGTTGTTTCGTCCATTACCACAAAACCACCCGAACCTAGCATCGTACCCGTGGCAAATCCACCATCGGAAAGCGATTCGTAGGTCATCAAGCGATTTTCGCCATTTGTTGTTTTAAGGATTAATTCGGCTGGCAAAATCGGTACAGACGAACCACCCGCCACTACAGCTTTCAATTTATGTCCATCTCTGATACCGCCACACCATTCGTCAGCATAGATAAAATCTTCTACTGTAATGCCTAGCGGGATTTCATATACCCCAGGTTTACGCACATGACCCGATACCGAAATCAGTTTAGAACCTGTACTTCTCCCTACTCCTATTTTGGCATATTCATCGCCACCATTCATCACAATCCAAGACGTAGCCGAGATAGACTCAACGTTATTGACCACCGTAGGGCATTGGTACAAGCCTTTTACCGCAGGGAAAGGAGGTTTGTTACGAGGGTTTCCTCTTTTACCTTCCAACGATTCGAGTAGAGCCGTTTCTTCGCCACAAATATAAGCTCCGCCACCCGGTTGTACATACAAATCGAGGTCGTAGCCAGTGCCAAGAATATTTTTACCCAAAAGTCCTTTATTATAAGCCTCTTGAATTGCTTTTTCGAGAATATAAATTACATACATCAACTCGCCACGCACGTAGATGTATGAAGTTTTAGCACCAAGTGCATAAGACGATACAATCATTCCCTCAATCAATGTATGAGGAGATTTCATCATCAAATAGTGGTCTTTGAAAGTACCAGGTTCTGATTCGTCGGCATTACAAACCAAATAACGAGGTACACCTTCGGGTTTAGCCAAGAAAGACCATTTCATCCCAACAGGGAAGCCAGCACCTCCACGACCTCTCAAGCCCGATTTTTTCACCTCTTCTGTTACTTCGTCTGGCGACATCGTTTTGAGAGCCTTTTCTACGGCAGCATACCCACCATGCTTTCGATACACGTCGATGGTTTCGATACCCGGAACATCAATATATTGAGTTAATATTTTCATGTTGTTTGGAAATTCATTAAATCACGAAACGAAATACAAGGCTTTAGCCCAAGCAAAAGCATAGCGGCACTTATTTAGAAAGGTCGTCTATGATTGCATCGACTTTTTCTTTCGTCAAATGCATATAGTATTTTTCCCGAATCTGGAATACAGGGCCCCAGCCACAAGCTGCCAAACATTCTACTTCTTTGATAGTAAATTTACCATCTGGCGTAGTTTCTCCAGTTTCGATTCCTAATTTCTTTTTCAAATGGTCATACACTTCAACACCCCCCATGAGGCAACAAGGGCCTGTACGACAATACTCAATCACATGCTCGCCCACCGGCTCAAGATGAAACATCGTGTAGAAAGTAGCCACTTCATATACTTCTACAGGCTTGATATTGAGCAAGCCAGCCACGTAGTCCATCACTTCGGGACTTAACCAGCGCCACTCGGCTTGAGCTAAATGTAAAATGGGTAAAAGAGCAGACTTTTGTCTTCCTTCTGGATAGCGTTTAATGATTTCATGTACCCGTTCCAACGTATCTGCTGGAAACTGAACCGTTTGTGTTTTTGTCATCTTAATGATTTAGGATTTTGGCATGTTGGGCTTATCAAGCAGCTATGCCTTTCTCTAAATTAATAATCAAAAATGCTTTGTAAGAAAAGGAACGATTGGCTATGTATCCAACTCTCCTGCAATGACGTTCATCGACGACATTGTGATGATGGCATCTGAAAGCGTAGAGCCTTTTATCATTTCTGGGAAAGCTTGGTAGTAAATATAGCAAGGACGACGGAATTTCAGGCGGTAAGGCGTGCGGCCCCCATCTGAAACCAAATAGAACCCTAGTTCTCCGTTGCCTCCTTCTACCGAGTGATAGACCTCTCCAACAGGGGCATCTATCTCGCCCATTACAATTTTGAAATGATAAATAAGTGCTTCCATGTTGCGATACACCTCTTGCTTTGGAGGCAAATAATAATGCGGTGCATCGGCATGATACGGGCCGTCGGGTAGCTTGTCCATGGCTTGTTGAATAATGTGTAAGCTTTGCCACATTTCTTCGCCACGCACCAAAAAGCGGTCGTAAGTATCGCCTGTTGTTCCTACGGGTACATCAAACTCGAAATCTTCGTAAGATGAATATGGATTCATCGCACGCACGTCGTAGTCGATACCTGCTGCACGTAAATTAGGGCCAGTAAAGCCATAATTCAAGGCTCTTTCACCCGAAATAGCACCTACGCCAATAGTTCTATCCATGAAAATACGGTTACGTTTCACCATACTTTCAAATTCTTTTAATGCTTTAGGAAATTCGCTCAGGAAATGATTGATTTTACGAATGGCTTCGGCAGAGAAATCACGCTCCATACCGCCAAAACGCCCCATGTTGGTAGTCAAACGAGCCCCACACAGTTCTTCATAAATTTCATAGATATTTTCTCTCCATTGCATTACATACAAGAAGCCCGTCATAGCACCTGTATCTACGGCAAGAATCGAATTACAAATAATATGGTCGGCGATACGAGCCAATTCCATCATTATCACACGCATGTATTGTGCTCTTTTGGGAACTTCGATACCCAACAGTTTTTCTACCGTCATGTGCCAACCCATGTTATTGATAGGCGACGAACAGTAGTTCATACGGTCGGTGAGTGTAGTGATTTGATAGAGAGGGCGACGTTCGGCTATTTTCTCGAAAGCACGGTGAATATACCCTACCGTCTGTTCCGAATCAATGATGGTCTCGCCATCCATGGTAAGGATATTCTGGAAGATACCATGCGTGGCAGGGTGAGTTGGCCCGAGGTTGAGGGTAGTCAACTCATTGACATATTTTTTACTTTCTTCGGGTTTGGCGATTCCTACATAAGGATTCGACACTAAAGCAACATCTGACATATTTCGCTTGGGTGAATAAGCTATCGAGTCGTAACTCGACAGGTTTCAAGGGTTTATCTTCCAAATAAAGCGTCAATTTTATCTTGACGAGTAGCATCTTCCATCGGATATTCTTTACGCATCGGATGATAGTCCATATCATCTGTGTTTAGAATACGTTTCAGGTTGGGATGTCCTTCAAAAAGGATTCCGTAAAAATCAAATGCTTCTCTTTCCATCCAATCGGCGGCGGCATAAAGCTTCGTGATGGTAGGCACAACAGGCGACTCGATAGGTACATATAGCTTGATAATCAAACGTACATTGTTTTCGAGGCTGTGTAAATGATAAATGACTCCTAATTCTTGTCCTACAGCATCAGGGAAATGGATTCCACCAAGGTCGGTTAAGAATTGGAACTTGAAAGTAGGATGTTGATATAAATAATGTAGCAGAGGCACAATGGTATCAACTGAGGTAGTCACATTGAGGAGACCGTAGTTTTCTACAATACCATAAATTTTTTCCTCTCCAAATTTAGAAACTAAATCCTGAGCAATTTGTTCGTTTGTCATTGTAAACGCTGAAATGATAGAAAATAAGGTTTAATCAGTCGTTATGATAGCCTATTCGATACCATAAGAGTTCAATAAGGCTTTGTATTCAGGCGATTCTCTGCGTCTGCGTTGTTCTGTTTTAGCTAGTTCCTGAATTTGCATAAACCCATCCAAGATTTGTTCGGGGCGAGGAGGGCAACCTGGCACATATACATCTACAGGAATGATACGGTCGATGCCTTGCAATACAGAATAGGTATCGAACACACCACCCGACGAAGCACAAGCGCCAACGGCCATTACCCAGCGAGGTTCTGCCATTTGTAGATACACTTGTTTTACGACAGGTGCCATTTTTTTAGCAATCGTTCCCATCACCATCAAAACATCTGCTTGGCGAGCCGAGAAAGAGATACGTTCTGCACCAAAACGAGCCAAGTCATAATGCGAAGCCATTGTTGCCATGAACTCGATTCCACAGCAAGAAGTAGCAAAAGGCAGTGGCCACAACGAGTTGGCTCTAGCCAAACCTACCAAGTCGTCTAATTTTGCAGCGAAGAATCCTTGACCTTCTAATCCCTGTGGGGCTTCTACCGTCTTTATTGTTCTATCACTCATTGTCTTTTTCGATTAATATTTGATGTAACTTCACTTTTTCAACTTTTTGTATAAAGCGAAAGTTTTATAATTAGCGGCACAAAAGGATTATTTTTCCCAATCCAATACACCTTTTTTCAATACATATATAAAACCTGCGAGCAACAGCCCCATAAAAACAATCATTTCTACGAAGCCGTCCCATCCTAAGCCTTTGAAATTAACAGCCCAAGGATACATAAAGATAATCTCTACGTCGAAAAGAACGAATAAAATAGCCACTAAAAAATACTTAACAGAGATAGGCGTGCGGGCATTGCCAACAGACTCAATACCACATTCAAAGACATCATCTTTGGCTTGGCTGTGGCGCTTTGGGCCTAACCAGTGCGTGGCAACCATAGTCAATACAATAAATGCTACAGCCGCTCCTAATTGCACGAGAATCGGAAGATAATCGGAAGGTTGATAATTCATTGGGTCTATAAATTTTAGTCTGTTATGCTCGAATGATTGCTATTCATGCCATTAAGACCAGTATGAGTGCTTTTATTCTATTTCATGAATTAGGCTGCAATTTACTGATAAAAATTACACAATGTGCTTTTTTTAGTGTAAAAACCTAGTAAAGTTTGTAGTTTTTAGCGTTTATATTTGGTCTAAATAAGATATACCCAGCAAATGCAGCTATACGTTGCGAACGCCTCTCTTTCAAAACACAAACTCCCCAACTTATTGGTTAAGCTGAGGAGTTCGATACAAAAGCAAGGCTAATTTCTTCTGTTGCCTAACAAGCGAAGCAAATGCAAGAAAAGGTTGATAAAATCGAGATACAATACCAAAGCTCCCATGATAGCTTCTTTGTGGTCTTCGTCGGTGCCTTCGTTGCCAATGATGTTCATTTCTTTGATTTTTTGCGTATCGTAAGCAATTAATCCAACAAATACCAACACCCCAATGGCACTAATTACCATGCCAAACATATCGCTATTGATGAAGATATTGACAACCCCAGCAATGATTAAACCTATCAAGGCCATCATTAATAAACTTCCCCAAGATGTCAAGTCTTTTTGTGTGTAATACCCATACGCTGCCATCGCTATAAACATAGAAGCGGCAATCATAAATACCCAGAAAATAGAATCGGCAGTAAACACAAAAAAGATAACCGAAAGCGTAATACCGTTGAGTATGGCATACAAGAAAAACCAAGCAGTAGCCGCATTGGCGGTCATCCGATGTACCCGAGCCGAAAGCCACGTAACAACGCCTAGCTCTGCGAAAAGCATGACGTAAAATAAAAAGCGATTTCCAAAGATAAAATCGGTTATGGCAGGGGTAAGTGCTACGCCCAAAGCCACCAAAGCCGTTACGATGAGGGCTACCGACATCCAACCAAATACTCTGGTGATGTAGCGTGCCTGTTCTTTCTGAATGGCTTCGTTTGAGTAATAGGGTGAAAATTGATTATTTTCCATAACTATACAATGATTGGTTTTGATGGTTCAATTTTACAAAAAAAAATCTAAATACCAAGAACAAAGCACTTGAATGTTTTGTGCAATGCGATGCTTGGTTAAAAAGCGGATGGGGTAAACCTCGTAAAGAAGTTATATATACAGCCAAAACTAGGTTTTATATTTGCTAAAACCTTGAATTTCACAATTATTTAAAAATCATTTTTTCGATTTTCTTTTAAAAGTACAAAATTCACCGTAAATTTGTCTGGCAAATAACAAAATCAACGCTATTTGCCATGTTAGACACATCCAAGTTCTTATACGAAGCACTCACTTATGATGATGTTTTGCTTCTCCCAGCTTATTCTGAAGTACTTCCACGAGATACCAGCACGCAAACCCGACTCACCCGTAATATTACCCTGAACGTTCCGATGGTATCGGCTGCTATGGATACCGTTACTGAGGCTGCCTTGGCTATTGCGATGGCCCAAGAAGGTGGTATTGGAATTATCCACAAAAATATGACTATCGCCCAGCAAGCGGCACAAGTGAGAAAGGTGAAACGCTCTGAATCGGGCATGATTATCGACCCCGTAACCCTTACCGACGGACAAACCCTTGGCGATGCTCATCGTATTATGCGTGAGTTCAAAATTGGTGGGATTCCTGTCATCGACCAAGTGGGTAAACTTATCGGTATTTTAACCAACCGTGACTTGCGTTTCCAGAAGGATTTGTCGAAAACAGTCAATGAAATCATGACTAAAGACAACCTGATTACGGCTAAAAAAGGAATTTCTTTAGACGAAGCTGAAAGCATTTTGCAAGAATTTAAAATCGAGAAACTTCCTATCGTTGACGAAAACTACAAACTTATTGGCTTAGTTACTTACAAAGATATTATTAAACGTAAAAATAATCCTTACGCTTCTAAAGATGCTTTGGGTCGCTTGCGTGTAGGTGCGGCTGTGGGCGTTACGCCCGACTTGCTCGACCGTGTACAAGCTTTGGTGCAGGTAGGTGTTGATGTCATCAGTATTGATACCGCTCACGGGCATTCAAAAGGTGTAATTGATGCCTTGAAACGTGTAAAAGCTCAATTCCCTGATTTAGATGTAATTGTGGGCAACGTGGCTACAGGCGAAGGAGCAAGAGCATTGGCCGAAGCGGGTGCCGATGCCGTGAAAGTAGGTGTTGGGCCAGGGAGTATTTGTACAACTCGTATTATTGCTGGGGTGGGTATGCCACAACTTACAGCAGTGTATGAAGCGGCTCAGGCTGTTGCCGACTTGGGTGTACCTATCATTGCTGATGGCGGTATTCGTTTTTCTGGCGACATCGCCAAGGCGATTGCTGGCGGTGCAAGCACCGTTATGATTGGCTCGATGCTGGCTGGTACCGACGAAGCACCAGGTGAGGTAATTATTTTTGAAGGCCGTAAGTTTAAGACTTACCGTGGAATGGGTTCGCTAGAGGCTATGGAAGATGGCTCGAAAGACCGCTATTTCCAAGATGCCGAAGATGATATTAAAAAACTTGTGCCAGAAGGTATCGTTGGACGAGTTCCGTTTAAAGGTTCTGTTGCTGAAATTATCTACCAAATGGTTGGTGGCTTAAAAGCGGGGATGGGCTATTGTGGTGCTAAAGATATTGCGACCATGCAAAAGGCTCGTTTTGTAAAAATCACAGCGGCAGGTGTTAAAGAAAGTCACCCACACGATATTACGATTTCTAAAGAAGCACCTAATTATAGTGCTAAATAACTTATATTCAAAGTTATACATTCAGAGAGAATAGGTATAAAACATACTTATTCTCTCTTTTTTTGTATAAAAATATGCGTACTATATGTAAAAACAAGTTATTTCACATCAAGCTCAACACTTATCTAAAAAAGTAATGAAGAAATCAATTAGTTCTTGTATCCACAACTCCATGATACGAAACTAGCCCTTAACAGCCCTCAAAACCTCTCTTTTTCCTATGGGACCGTTGTGTTTTTCTACCGTAAATCCGGCTGCTTGTAAGGCTCTCCTGACGATAGATTTAGAACAATAGGTTGTCAATAATGCTCCTGTATTCATAATCTTGTACAATCGGGCAAAAACGTCTTCTGTCCACAATTCGGGCTGTGTGGTGGGTGAATAAGCATCAAAATATACCAAGTCGATTGGATATTCAAAGGTGTAATCTAATAAATTTGCCTTTGTTTTCTTGATAGAAAAATGCGTCGAAATGTCTTGCCATTCATGCCAAGAGGCAGCGTGTACCTTTTCTAACAAATGCGTATTTAGTATTTTATCATAATTCAATAAAGCTACTTGCTCGTTTGTCAACGGAAACGCTTCTATCGTTTCATACCGCACAGCACACTGCTTTTCTGTGGCTTCTAAGGCCGTGAGCAAGGCATTTAGCCCTGTTCCTAAGCCCATTTCAAATACATTGATAGTGGCTTTTTCTTGCATTTTAGGCCAAAGCCCTATTTCAATAAACACCCGCATCGACTCTTGCAATGCTCCATGAACAGAGTGATGCCAAACAGCTAATTCGGTATTATAAAACGTATGCGAACCGTCTTTTGTGACTACTAATTCTATCATGTTGTTGGTCAATTTTATACAAAATTAACAAGCATTTTTTAGAATTGTACCAAAAAAAAAGGCAGTAAACACTGCCTTTTTCTGTTATTATTGAAGCATTCCAACAAACGAATCGAACAAATATCTCGAATCGTGTGGGCCTGGCGATGCTTCGGGGTGATGCTGTACCGAGAAGGCAGGCTTATCGGTTCTACGAATACCCTCTACTGTATTATCGTTCAGGTTGATGTGAGTCAACTCCACGTTTGAGGCAGCTTCTAAATCAGTCTTTTTCACGGCAAAACCATGGTTTTGAGAAGTGATTTCAGAAAGACCCGTCACCAAGTTTTTCACTGGATGGTTCAAGCCTCTATGTCCGTTTTTCATTTTATACGTTGACAAACCCGAAGCTTGTGCCAAAATCTGGTGTCCTAAGCAAATTCCAAAAGTAGGCTTGTCATTTTCTACAATGGTTTTTACGGTTGACACGGCGTAAGGCATTACGGCAGGGTCGCCTGGGCCATTAGAGATAAAATAGCCACTGGGTTGCCAAGCTTCCATTTCCTCAAATGAGGTTTTGGCAGGAAATACTTTCAAGTAACAACCTCTATCAGTCAAATTTGCTAAAATGCTTTTCTTTACACCCAAGTCCAACACAGCCACTTTGAAAGGAGCATTTTCGTCGCCCAAGAAATAAGGTTCTTGCGTACATACTTTCGACGAAAGTTCGAGGCCTTCCATCTGAGGCACTTTGGCTAATTCGGCTTTCAGTGCTTCTGCATCTAAAATTTCGGAAGAAATGATACAGTTCATCGCACCTTTTTCACGAATCAAACGCACAATTTGGCGTGTATCAATGCCCGAAATACCTACAATACCAGCCTTTTCAAAATATTCTTGCAACGAGCCATCGGCTGTTTTGCGAGAATGGATAGGCGAAAATTCATTACAAACCATGCCTGCAATCTTCACAGAGGCAGACTCTTCCTCCAACTCATTCACTACGCCATAATTACCGATATGTGAAGTAGTGTTTACAATTACTTGTCCAAAATACGAAGGGTCCGTATAAATTTCTTGGTACCCTGTCATTCCAGTATTGAAGCAGATTTCACCGCCACTCGTTCCTATTTTCCCGAGTGCTTTGCCTCTAAAAACTGTGCCGTCTTCCAACAATAATATAGCTGGTTGGCTCTGTGTTACTTTCATTGGTTGCTCTTTGGTTAAAAAATCATGCAAAGTTACGGGAAAAAGTATAAAAAAGAAGTGTTTTTGGCTAATAGAGAAAATCTATCAAAAACTATCAACTATTTCATGGATTTATGCAAAAAGCTCCCGTTTCATTGAATCTATGGTACACAAAAAAAGAGGTTACTTGCCAGTAACCTCTTTTAGCTAAATCAAAAGCTTGATTATTCTTCTGTTTTTTCTTCTTCAGCAGCAGGAGCTTCAGTAGCAGGTGTTTCTTCGGCAGTAGCTTCAACAGCTTTTTTAGAAGAACGACGACTACGACGAGTTTTAGCAGCTTTTTCGTCTGTAGCAGCAGCGGCCAACAATGTTTCGTTGAAATCAACTAATTCAATCAAACAAATATCGGCGTTGTCACCAAGACGATTTCCTAACTTGATAATTCTTGTATAACCTCCTGGGCGGCTAGCAATTTTTTCAGAAACCACACCGAAAAGTTCTTTCACGGCTTCTTTGTTTTGCAAATAAGAGAATACTACACGACGGCTATTGGTATCGTCAGTTTTTGATTTTGTAATCAAAGGCTCAACGTACTTTCTCAATTCTTTCGCTTTCGCAGTAGTAGTTTGGATTCTTTTGTGAAGAATCAAAGAAGCAGCCATGTTTGATAACATTGCGGCTCTGTGAGAGGCAGTTCTGCCTAAATGGTTGTGTGTTTTACCGTGTCTCATTGTTTTCGTAAGTTAAAAGCAAAGCTTAAAGCTTCACTGCGGTTAGAACAAAAAGTTCCACCTATTACTACTTGTTGTTATATTAAAAACTATACAAAATTACGAAAGTTATCGCAATTTTGTATAGGAATAGTAATGCTTAGTCTTCGTCCAAGCGGTAGCGAATAACGTCCATACCAAAGTGTAGGCCTTTTTCTTCTACCAATTGTTCCAATTCAGTTAATGACTTCTTACCGAAGTTACGGAATTTCATCATGTCAGAAATTTCCAATTTAACCAAATCGCCTAATGTTCTTACGTCTGCTGATTTCAAACAGTTGTAAGCACGCACCGACAAATCGAGGTCTGCCAATGGTGTTTTCAACAGTTTTCTCATGTGTAGCATCTCTTCGTCCACTACATTTTCGTCTTCGGCTTTCATGGCTTCAAACGTCATTGTTTGGTCAGAGAACAACATGAAGTGTTGAATCAAAATGTAAGCTGCTCCTTTCAACGCATCTTCAGGGTGGATAGAACCGTCCGTTTCAATATCCAAGATGAGTTTTTCGTAGTCAGTTTTTTGTTCAACACGGGTATTTTCTACGCTAAATCGCACGTTTTTGATAGGCGTGTAAATAGCGTCGATAGGAATATGTCCGAAAGGAGGTTCTGAATTACGTGGTTCGTCGGCAGGCACGTATCCACGACCTTTTTCAACGATAATCTCCATTTCAAACTCTTTCGACTCATCCAAATGGCAAATCACCAAGTTTGGATTAAGAATAGTAAAGTAGTTAGTGAAACGGTTGATGTCGCCGGCAGTCAAAGTGCTTTGTCCTTTTACACGAACATTGATTTTATTCTCAAGAATTTCTTGAGTTTTCTTAAATCTTACTTTTTTCAGATTCAAGATAATCTCAGTCATATCCTCGATTACACCCTCAATAGCTGAGAACTCATGCAAAACTCCGCTTACTTTAACGCTAGTGATTGCGTAGCCTTCCAAAGAAGACAACAAGATTCTACGAAGTGCGTTACCAATTGTAACGCCATAGCCTTTTTCGAGAGGCTTAAACTCAAATAACCCGTGAAAGTCGTCAGCTTTCTCCATAACGACTTTGTCGGGCATTTGGAATGCTAATATTGACATATTTCGTAGCTTAATTTATCTTAGATTTTATAAGAATAGAGTAATCGAGCGTAATATACGAAATAACTTTGTGAGTTATTGGCTAATACAGGGACTTTTCGCAAAAAAATCTTGACAAAATTATAAAATTTTATTATATTACAAATTTCACAATAGTAAAGATTTCAGGAAAATAACCAGTATTGTTGTTATAAAATATCGAATACCAAAAAAATTGATATTCGATATTTCAACTAACGAAGTCTTTTGTATATTAATTGGTAACAAAACTTGGTAAAAAAAGTTTTATCAGCCATTCGATTACTTCGAGTAAAGCTCGACGATTGCCTGCTCGTTGAAGTTCTCAGGAATGTCAGTTCTCTCAGGGTATGAAAGGAATTTACCAGTTAATGTACTAGTTTCCCATTCCAACCAGCTAAAACGCTTACCAGCTTTGCCAGCCAAAGAGTTAGTGATTACTTCCAAAGATTTTGATTTTTCACGAACGCCAACCAATTGTCCTGGCTTTAATGAATATGAAGGAATGTTTACCACTTCGCCATCAACGATGATATGTTTGTGGATAACCAACTGGCGCGCTGCACGACGTGTTGGAGCAATACCCAAACGATACACAGTGTTGTCAAGACGAGCTTCACACAATTTCAAAAGGTTTTCACCTTTGATACCTTCTTTTACAGCAGCCTTATGGAACAAGTTCTCGAATTGTTTTTCAAGAATACCATAAGTATATTTTACTTTTTGTTTCTCTTTCAACTGCAAAGCGTACTCCGATTGTTTAGTACGTTTACCTTTGCCGTGTTGGCCTGGGCCATAATTTTTGCGTGATAACGCTTTGCTTGGACCTAAGATTGGCTCACCGAAACGACGAGCGATTTTTGATTTTGGACCTGTATATCTTGCCATTATTTGTAAGAAAGTTGAGTCATTGAGCATCTTTTGCTCAATGAAGTAATTAGTTGTGAAACGTAAAAACGAAGGATAATAATTACTAATTATCCTTCGCAATATTTTATAAAAGCTTGTACAAAAGCGTACAAAAACTATACTCTACGACGTTTTGGAGGGCGACATCCGTTGTGAGGAAGTGGCGTAATGTCTTTGATTGAAGTCACTTCAATACCAGCGTTTGCTACAGTTCTGATAGCCGATTCACGACCAGCACCAGGGCCTTTTACAAAAACCTCAGCTTTTTTCATACCAGCTTCAACGGCTACAGCAGCACAGTTTGAAGCTGCCATTTGAGCAGCATAAGGAGTGTTTTTCTTAGAGCCTTTGAAGCCCATTTTACCAGCAGAAGCCCAAGAGATAACTTGTCCTTGACTGTTAGTAATTGAAATGATGATGTTGTTAAAAGAAGCTTTGATGTGTACTTGACCCACTTGTTCAACTACAACTACTCTTTTCTTTGCTTTATCTTTTCTTTTAGCCTGTGCCATTTTAAGAGTTTGTTTAATGTGCTATACCTAGTTTTTCAAACTGAATTGAATCTTTGGTACAATAATGCTACATTACATTAGTGATTACTTAGTAGCTTTTTTCTTGTTAGCAACTGTCTTACGTTTACCCTTACGAGTACGAGAGTTGTTCTTAGTTCTTTGACCACGCAAAGGAAGACCTTTACGGTGACGAAGACCACGGTAGCAACCAATGTCCATCAAACGTTTGATGTTCAACTGAATTTCAGAACGAAGTTGACCTTCTGTTTTAAATTCAGCCGCAATAATATTACGGATGGCACTAGCTTCCTCATCGTTCCATTCGCCAGCTTTCTTATCTAAAGAAATACCAGCTTGGGCTAAAATTTTCTGAGCAGTGCTACGACCGATACCGAAGATATAGGTCAAAGCGATTTCGCCTCTTTTTTTATCGGGAATATCAACCCCTGCAATACGAGCCATATTGTTTCTAAAGCTTTTGAGTTATGTTAGGATAGTCAAGCCATGTAATTTCGCAACTACTGAGGCTATGCACTCTTATCCTTGTCTTTGTTTAAACTTTGGATTTTTTTTGTTAATAACGTAAAGTTTGCCATTACGACGGATTACTTTACATTCTGCACTACGCTTTTTGATAGACGCTTTAACTTTCATTGTTGTATTGTCTTAAAAGTTGTCAATTAGATTACGACAGGGCTTCTGCAATAGCTTTTCCAAACTGACGACTGCTAATTGCCAACTGTCATGTTATTTGTAACGATACACGATTCTTGCTTTTGTCAAATCATAAGGTGACATTTCGAGTTTCACCTTATCTCCTGGTAAGATTTTGATATAGTTCATTCTCATTTTACCAGAAATATGGGCAATCACTTGGTGGGTATTTTCGAGTTCAACTCTAAACATAGCGTTTGAGAGTGCTTCTACAATAGTACCATCAACTTCAATAGATGATTGTTTTGCCATAAATGTATTTTATTGGTTTGGTATTAAGTATTGCTGATTACAACGTCAAGCTTTAGATAGTAGCCAGATAGACAGATTCTTTTTCAACAGCTTCGATGTATTCAAAGGTTGTAAGAATATCGGCTTTATCTTTACAAACAGCAACGGTATGTTCAAAATGAGCTGAAGGCTTACGGTCTTGCGTCCGGATTGTCCAATAATCACTTTCTTGATGAATTGCTTTCTTACCCAAGTTAATCATAGGTTCGATGGCAATAACCATTCCTTCTTTCAGTTTTGCACCATCTCCTCTCCTGCCATAATTAGGAACTTCGGGGCCTTCGTGCAATGATTTTCCTACACCATGACCGACCAATTCTCTAACGACTGTGTATCCTGCTTTTTCACAATAAGATTGTACCGCAAACCCAATATCACCAATACGTTTACCCGCTACAGCGTGAGCTAAACCCAGATACAGCGATTCTTTGGTTGTGCGCAAAAGCGACAAAGTGGCTTCTGCTACATTTCCAACGGCATACGTATAGGCACTGTCGGCATGAAAACCGTTTTTATAAACGCCACAATCAATTGAAATTATATCTCCGTCTTTTAATTCGTAGTTGTTGGGAATACCATGCACAACCACATCATTTACAGAAATACAAAGCGAAGCAGGGTAACGATGACCACCAACATTATAGTTTAAAAAAGAAGGGATTGCTCCGTTATCTTTGATAAACTGGTATGCTATTTCATCTAGTGCTTTGGTTGTTATTCCTGGTTTAATCACCTTTGCCACTTCGGCGTGGGTTTTGCCAAGAATAACACCATTGGCACGGATAACTTCTATTTCAGAAGATGTTTTTAAATAAATCATCTATTATATCTTACTGAGCGATTGCCTCTGTTCTACCTTTCACTCTTCCTGACTGCATCAAGCCTTCGTATTTTCTCATCAAGAGATAACTTTCTATTTGCTGCAACGTATCTAATACAACCCCTACCAAGATGAGCAAAGAAGTACCTCCAAAGAAAGAAGCAAATCCACGGCTAATACCCACTACATTAGCAATGGCAGGTAAAATAGCAATCACCGCAAGCATAATAGCACCTGGCAATGTGATTCTGTCCAAAATATCAGCGATAAAGTTTGAAGTAGCCTCACCAGGCTTTACCCCTGGCACAAAACCACCACCACGTTTCATATCGTCTGAAATCTGTGTAGGGTTGATTGAAATTGCAGTATAAAAGAACGTAAATACGATAATCAAGAATGCAAACAAAAGGTTGTACTGCCAAGTAGTAAAATCACCAAAAGCTTGTGCTACTGACTGAGCAAACTCACTTTTATCTGAGAAAGACTGTGCAAGTAAACCCGGTACAAACATCAACGCCTGAGCAAAGATGATAGGCATTACACCAGCCGCATTCAATTTGAGTGGAATGTATTGACGTTCGCCACTCATAGAAACACGGTTTCCTACAATCTGTTTGGCATATTGTACTGGAATACGACGTACCGCTTGCGTTACCATTACAGCACCCATTACTACGAAGAATAAAACAATCACTTCGATAACAAACACGAACGCACCAGACATACCTCTTTTTTCAGCCTCGCCAAGTAAAGCCACTGGAAAACGAGATACAATACCAATCATAATTAGCATTGAGATACCATTGCCAATACCTTTATCGGTAATCTTTTCGCCCAACCACATACAAAACATGGTACCAGCTACCAAGATAAGAACCGAATACAAACGAAATGCCCACGGAGAAACGATGATAGCTTCGGCAGGAATAGTTACTTGTAAATAAGTAAACGCCTGAGCAGCCGTTACGAAAATAGTCAAAACACGAGTGATTTGATTCAATTTTTTACGACCAGACTCCCCATCTTTCTGCATTTTTTGAAAATATGGCAATGCAATTGTCAATAACTGTATTGCAATAGAAGCAGAGATGTATGGCATGATGCCCAAGGCAAAAATAGAAGAGTTGTTGAAAGCTCCACCAGAGAACATATTCAACAAGCCCAACAAGCCTTCGTCACCCTTCTGCGCTAATTTCGTAGCATCAACCCCCGGTAAAACAACGTAAGATCCAAGGCGAAAAAAGGTGATAAACAACAGGGTGTTAAGAATACGTGTTCTTAATTCCTCTATTGAGTAAATGTTTTTGATAGTGTTAATAAACTTATTCATGCTATCTGTTTAAGTAAGCGTTATTATTGTAACTCGAAAGTTGTCAAACTTTTTTGGCAATTACAAATCTGAAACCAGATTATTACACGATTACTTAATAATTTCTGTTGTCTATCTATTTTCTAACACAAATTAAGCCACTACAGCTTTACCACCAGCCGCTTCGATAGCAGCTTTAGCAGCAGCAGAGAAGCCTTTCACTTGTACTTCTACAGCAGCTTTGATTTCGCCACGTGACAAGATTTTCACCAAGTCATTTTTAGAAACCAAACCATTGTTATATAATACTTCGTGTGTAATAACCGTAACACCTGTTGCGTCAATCAAGGCTTGTAAAGTATCAAGGTTGATAGCTTTGTATTCAACACGGTTGATATTTTTGAAACCAAATTTAGGCACACGACGTTGAATTGGCATCTGACCACCTTCAAAGCCACTCTTACGAGAGTAACCCGAACGAGATTGAGCACCTTTATGACCACGAGCAGAAGTACCACCTAAACCAGAACCAGCACCACGACCTACTCTTTTTCTTACTTTTGTTGAGCCTACAGCAGGCTTCAAAGACGATAAATTCATGTGTATAATGTAATTTATTGGTTTGCTAAACGCTACTTCACCTTGAAGTAACTCGCTTTCGTCATAAAACGAAATTAGATGTTTTCGACTACAATCAAGTGTTGTACGGCACGAATCATACCTTCAATAGCTGGGTTTAATTCTTTCTCAACACTTTTGTTCAATTTGCCTAAGCCAAGCGCTTGGATAGTACGCTTTTGAGCTTCAGGACGTTTGATTGTACTCTTAACTTGAGTAATTTTTACCTTTGACATGGCTAATTTTGAATTATGAATTCAAAATTATGAATTGTGAATTATCAAAGCCAATAGCCATTTCATAATTCATAATTCATAATTTCGTAACTCTATCCGTTGAATACTTTTGCTAAAGAAACACTTCTTTGGAAGGCTACAGTATGAGGATTTCTCATTTTCACGAGGGCATCAATTGTAGCTTTTACCACGTTGTGAGGGTTTGAAGAGCCTTTCGACTTCGCCAATACGTCATGAACACCCGCAGCTTCAAGCACGGCACGCATCGCACCACCAGCGATTACCCCTGTACCAGGAGCAGCAGGTTTAAGCAATACGAAACCACCTGAGAACTTACCGATTTGTTCGTGAGGTACAGAAGCTTTCAACAAAGCTACTTGGAACAAGTTCTTTTTAGCATCTTCGATACCTTTAGAGATAGCGTCTGTAACTTCGTTTGCTTTACCCAAACCAAATCCTACTACGCCTTTGCCATCACCAACAACCACGATTGCAGAGAAGCTGAAACGACGTCCACCTTTTACTACTTTCGCTACACGGTTAATAGCAACAACTCTTTCTTTTAATTCGCCTTCGTTAACCTTGATAGGTTTTGATATTAATTGCGACATTTTTTTCTAATTTGGAAATTGTTGAATTTGAAAATTTGAAATCTGTGCTTTAACATCAAAAACTTTCATTTTAGAGCGGCGAGCCGCGTAGCACAAATTCAAATTGACTAATTAAAATTTAAGACCTCCTTCTCTTGCACCGTCTGCCACCGCCTTCACACGTCCGTGATACAAGTAACCGTTACGGTCAAAAACAACTGATGATATACCGGCTGCCAAAGCTTTCTCTGCGATTTTTGCACCTACTGCTTTAGCGTTTTCAACGTTACCATTCTTCAAACCTAATTCTTTAGATGAAGCGGCCGCCAATGTATGTCCTTGCACGTCGTCAATTAATTGAGCATAAATGCTTGTATTTGAACGGAACACAGACAATCTTGGCTTTACATCTGTACCAGAAACTTTCTTTCTGATAGACAATTTTAGACGTAATCTTCTTAATTCTTTTTGCGAAGCCATTGATATATAAGTTTTGTGGATTACCGACCCACGATTAATTTAATGCTATTTCTTACCACCAGTTTTACCAGCTTTTCTACGGATAGATTCACCAGTGAAACGAATACCTTTACCTTTGTAAGGCTCAACTTTGCGAAGTGAACGAATTTTGGCACAAACTTGGCCAAGTAATTCTTTATCAATTCCTTCTAATACAACTTTAGGGTTTTGTCCTTTTTCCATGGCTGTAGTAATTTTCAATTCAGCCGGAATTTGCAAGAACACAGCGTGAGAGTAACCCAACGCTAATTCAAGGATATTTCCTTGGTTTGAAGCTTTATAACCAACCCCTACAATTTCCATTTCTTTCTTAAAGCCATCGCTTACACCAACAACCATGTTGTTGATAAGCGCACGGTACAAGCCGTGCAACGCTTTGTGGCGTTTTTGTTCAGTAGGACGTTTTACACGTAGCTCGTTGTTTTCGATTTCTACGGTAATGTCTGGATCAATAAAGCGAGAAAGAGTGCCTTTTGCACCTTTTACCGTTACTGTGCTTTTTTCAACAGTTACAGTAACACCCGCTGGCAAAGTAATAGCTTTATTACCTATTCTTGACATGACTTTGTTGTTTTTGCTTAAATGGAGGGAGCGCCCTCTTTCAGCATTTGTTTGAAAATAAGTTAGGGAACAAACCTACAATAGACTTATTCCCTTAAATTAAAGATTAATATACGTAGCAAAGAACTTCGCCGCCTACATTAAGGACACGGGCTTCTTTGTCTGTAATCACACCTTTTGAAGTTGAAAGGATAGCTACGCCCAAACCGTTCAATACACGTGGCAATTCTGTTGCACCTTTGTATTTACGTAAGCCTGGTTTAGAAATTCTTTCCAATTTCACGATAGCTGGCTGCTTAGTAACAGGGTTGTATTTCAAAGCAATTTTGATAGTACCTTGAACGGTTGTATCATCGAACTTATAGTTTTGAATATATCCCTTATCAAAAAGCACTTTAGTAATTTCCTTTTTGATGTTTGAAGCAGGAATTTCAACGATTCTGTGACGTGCCTTGATGGCATTTCTCAATCGTGTTAGGTAGTCTGCTATTGGATCTGTCATTGTTTTCGATATTTGAAACGAACCTTTTTCTGAAAAGGCTCGCAAAATTACGGAATTGAATTTAAAAAAACAACCCTAAGTGGCTGATTTTAATAAAGATTACGATAAATATTTATCGCAATCGATTACCAACTTGATTTAGTAACACCAGGAATCAAGCCCGCAGAAGCCATTTCACGGAAAGTTACACGGTTGATACCAAACTTACGCATATAACCTCTAGGACGGCCCGTAAGCTTACAACGGTTGTGCAAGCGTACAGGAGATGCGTTTTTAGGAAGTTTATCTAACGCAGCGTAATCTCCAGCAGCTTTCAAAGCCGCACGTTTAGCAGCGTACTTAGCAACAGTTGCTTGTTTTTTTCTTTCTCTTGCTTTAACTGATTCTTTTGCCATGTTGGTTGAATCTTTTTATCAGTTGTCTGTTATCTGTTATTCGTTATCCGTACATTATGTATCTAGCGACGATACCGAATAACGGATAACATATATTTATTACTTCTTCGAATTAGCGAAAGGCATACCCATTTGTTGTAACAAAGCGTAAGCTTCGGCATCGGTAGTGGCAGTAGTTACGAAAGTAATATCCATACCAGAGATTTTTGTTACTTTATCAATTGAAATCTCAGGGAAGATAATTTGTTCTTTCACACCTAAAGTATAGTTTCCACGACCATCGAATCCTTTATCAGAAATACCTTTGAAGTCACGTACACGAGGAAGTGCCACGGTAGTCAAACGGTCAAGGAATTCATACATTTTATCTCCTCTCAAAGTTACTTTCACACCGATAGGCATGTTTTCACGTAACTTAAAGTTTGAGATAGCTTTTTTAGACATTGTAGCCACAGCTTTTTGACCAGCGATGATAGTAAGCTCATCAACGCCTGTATCGATCAATTTTTTGTCGGCTACAGCAGCACCGATACCTTTGTTGATTACGATTTTAGTAATCTTTGGTACTTGCATGATTGACTTGTATTGAAATTTTTCCTTCAAAGCAGGAACAACTTCACTTACGTATTTGTCTTTTAATCTTGTTGTAGTTGCCATTGTTATGAAACTTTATGTGGATTTCCGACCCACTTTTCACGCCCAAGCGAGCTTGGTCGCTTCATTAGAAATTAGATAAAATTACCAGTTGCTTTAGAATATCTTTGCAACTTACCTTGTTCGTTTAATTTACGGCCGGTGCGTACAGGTTTGCCATTTTCAACCACAGCGAGGTTAGAAATATGGATAGTACCTTCCGTTTTAACGATACCTCCTTGAGGGTTTGCAGCACTAGGTTTTACGTGTTTGGTAATAAAGTTTACTCCTTCAACGATAGCACGTTGTTTTTCAACTAATACTTTTTGAATCACGCCTGTTTGACCTTTAGCGTTACCAGCGATAACCATAACAGTATCACCAGTCTTTATGTGCAACTTTGGTTGCTTATTAAACTTTCTGTTCATGATGATTACGAATTATGATTAAAGAACTTCTGGAGCTAATGAAACAATTTTCATGAAACCGGCTTCACGCAATTCACGTGCAACTGGGCCGAAAATACGAGTACCACGAGGCTCGTCATTGTTGTTTAAAAGAACGGCGGCATTGTCTTCAAAGCGGATATAAGACCCATCTTTGCGACGAATTTCCTTTTTAGTTCTTACAACTACGGCTTTAGAAACCGTACCTTTTTTCATATTTGAAGACGATAAAGCAGACTTCACAGTCACTACGATTTTGTCCCCAATTGAAGCATATCTTTTTCCTGTACCACCCAGCACACGAATAACCAGTACTTCTTTAGCACCTGAGTTATCAGCAACGCTGAGTCTTGATTCTTGCTGTACCATTGTTTGCTTGGTATATTTAAGATTGCGAAAAATTAAATCATTGATTGTTGAGCACCATAGAAGAACGGATGCAAAACGTTTGGATGAAAATGGAGTAGTGAATTATTTCGCTTTCTCGATAATTTCAACTAATCTCCAACGCTTGTTCTTTGACAAAGGACGGGTTTCCATTACCTTCACGGTGTCGCCGATACCACAATCGTTATTCTCATCGTGTGCCATCAATTTAGAAGTTTTTTGCATAAACTTTCCATAAAGAGGGTGTTTCACTTTTCTTTCTACGGCGACGGTGATAGATTTATCCATCTTATTGCTCACCACACGCCCAATCCTTACTTTTCTTAGATTTCTTTCCATCGTTGGATTTGGTTGTTTTGAATTGACTTCAAGCAGTATATTGATGAAGTCTGTTTAGATTAAAAACTACAATAGCCTAAGAGCTAATGCTTATTTGCTAGCAGCCGTGATAGCTGTTTCCAAGCGAGCGATAACTTTGCGGGCTTCACGCAAACGCAAAGGGTTTTCGATTGGAGAGATAGCATGAGCAAACTTCAAACGTGCCAAGGCATCTTTTTCTGAAGCTAGAGCTGCTTTCAACTCTTCTAAGCTCAATTTTTTGATTTCAGCGTTCTTCATTGTTTTATCAGTCGTGGAGTCGTTAGAAGGTTTTGAAGCTTCCAACGACATGAAATACTATTCTTGATAATCTCTACGAACTACGAATTTAGTACGAAGTGGCAATTTTTGAGCCGCCAAACGAAGAGACTCTTGTGCCAATTCTAAAGGAACACCAGATGATTCAAACAAAATTGTACCTGGCTTGATGTTTGCTACCCAATATTCGGGAGCACCTTTACCTTTACCCATACGTACCTCGGCAGGTTTTTTAGTGATTGGTTTATCAGGGAAGATACGAATCCAAACCTGACCTTCACGTTTCATAGCACGAGTTACTGAGATACGAGCTGCTTCGATCTGACGAGCAGTGATACGTCCTGGCTCCAGAGCTTTGATAGCGAATGTACCGAAGTCGATTTCATGACCACGGGTAGCCATTCCTTTCACTCTACCTTTCTGTTGCTTACGGAACTTGGTTCTTCTTGGTTGTAACATTGTCTTATTATGTCTTTAAGCCTTCCATCGAAAGTTGGGGTACAACTCACGATTTCAGGCTAAAATTCTAAAAATTATCTCTTACCGCCTCCTCTATTGTTAGGATTGCCTCCTTTATTGTTGTTGTTGTTGCGGTTGTTGTTGTTACGACGGTTATCGTTGCCACCACGACGGTTGTCACGGCCACCACGACGACCACCATCATCGTCACGACCACCACGTTGGTTATTACCACCACGGGCATCGCCACCACCAGCTTGTTGTGCAGCAACACCAGCATTTGGAGAAAGGTCACGTTTACCATAAACTTCGCCTTTGCAAATCCAAACTTTGATACCGATTTTACCGTAAACAGTCAATGCTTCTGATACAGCGTAGTCGATGTCGGCACGAAGCGTATGAAGAGGGATACGACCTTCTTTGTAGCCTTCAGAGCGAGCCATTTCGGCACCACCCAAACGACCCGACAATTTCAATTTGATACCTTGTGCACCAACACGCATAGCCGAAGCGATAGCTTGTTTCATGGCACGACGGAATGAAATACGGGCTTCTAATTGTTGAGCGATAGTTTCGCCAACCAATTTAGCGTCAATCTCAGGACGTTTGATTTCAAAGATGTTGATTTGAACATCTTTGCCTGTGATTTTCTTTAATTCTTCTTTGATTTTATCAACTTCTTGTCCACCTTTACCGATAACAACGCCAGGGCGTGCGGTATTGATAGTCAAGGTAATACGTTTCAAAGTACGCTCAATAATTACCTTAGAGATTGCACCCTTTGGAATACGAGCAGCAACGTATTTACGGATTTTCTCATCCTCAACTAACTTGTCGGCAAAGTTTTTACCGCCGTACCAGTTAGAATCCCAACCTCTGACGATACCAAGTCTAAGACCAACGGGGTTTACTTTCTGTCCCATTTTGTGATATTTAGATGTTTTCTCTAATTATTCTTCAATTGTTACTGATGGAGCACTTGCCGAAGCAACCACGATTGTGATGTGGTTAGAACGCTTCAAGATTCTGTACCCACGACCTTGTGGAGCTGGACGCAAACGCTTCAATGAGCTACCGCCATCAACTGTAACGGTTTTAACGTACAAGTCAGCATCTTCTAACTTTACGTCTTCGTGCTTATTTTGCCAGTTGGCAATTGCTGAGAGCAATAATTTCTCAACGTATCTAGCACCAACTTTAGGCTCGAATTTAAGGATACCTAAAGCTTTGCTTACTTTCTGACCTCTAATCATGTCAACCACGATTCTCATTTTCTGAGGAGAAGTCGGAACATTATTTAATTTAGCTACTGCTTCCATTTTTATAATTTCGGATTTCGGATTTTGGGATTTTGGATTATCAGGATTGAAACTTACAATCCGCAACCCTCATTCCACTATCCCCTATTACCTTTTGCCTTTATCTTTTTTAGCGATGTGACCACGGAAATTGCGTGTTGGAGCAAATTCACCAAGTTTATGACCAACCATGTTTTCTGTCACATACACTGGGATAAACTTGTTACCGTTATGCACTGCGAAAGTGTGTCCAACGAAATCAGGAGAAATCATTGAACGTCTTGACCAAGTTTTAATCACTGACTTTTTGCCGGAATCATTCATAGCAACCACCTTGTTGTCAAGGCGATAGTCAATATAAGGTCCTTTTTTTAATGAACGTGCCATCTATCTATTTTTTCTTTCTACTGATGATTAGACGATTAGAATGCTTTTTCTTGTCGCGGGTTTTCTTACCTTTCGCCAACAAGCCTGTACGTGAGCGTGGGTGTCCACCTGATGCACGGCCTTCACCACCACCCATTGGGTGATCAACTGGGTTCATTACTACACCACGAACTCTTGGACGACGACCCAACCAGCGGTTACGGCCAGCCTTACCCAAGTTGGTGTTCATGTGGTCTGCATTTGATACCGAACCGATTGTTGCCAAGCAGTTAACCAATACCATACGCATTTCACCAGAAGGCAATTTCAAAGTAGCATATTTGCTATCACGAGCCAAAAGTTGAGCATACGTTCCAGCAGAACGAGCTAACTCTGCTCCACCACGAGGACGAAGTTCGATAGCGTGAACGATAGTACCTACAGGGATACTAGAGAGCGGAAGGGTGTTACCTACTTCAGGAGCTACGCTTGTACCTGAAATAACTTTTTGTCCTACTTTCAATCCTGTTGGTGCAATGATGTAGGATTTTTCACCGTCAGTATATTCGATTAGAGCGATACGGGCTGTACGGTTTGGATCGTATTCGATAGTAAGCACAGTAGCTTCTACATCGAATTTATCACGATAGAAGTCGATCAAACGATAACGACGTTTGTGACCACCACCGATATAACGCATTGCACGGTGTCCAAAATTGTTACGACCACCCGTTTTCTTGATTGGCACCAACAATGGTTTGTACGGCTTTGAGGTTGTGATTTCCTCAAAACTTGGCGCAATACGCTGACGTTGTCCTGGAGACGTTGGTTTTAATTTTTTAACTGCCATTGTTTTACTTGGTTCAAATTATCGGGCTGAACTCCCATAAATTGTTGGAAAAGTGAGGGCTACAACCCTCCGTTTTCACATGAATTTATCTTCAAAAAATTAGATACTATCGTAGAAATCAATTACTTCGCCAGAAGCTACAGTAACGATTGCTTTTTTGAAAGTTGAAGTATAACCACTTGTAACTTTGGTTTTTGTACTTCTTGATTTTTTCTTACCGAATTGGCGAAGTGTATTTACAGCCGAAACTTCTACACCGTACAATTTCTTTACTTCTTTAGCGATTTCAATTTTATTTGCTTTCAACGCTACTTCGAAAACGTACTGACCGCCTTTCTGTAAATCCTGAGTTTTCTCAGTAAGAATTGGTCTTTTGATAATGCTCATTGCTTTAGGACGTTATTTGTTATCAGTTGTTCAACCGCTAACTATTTGCTGAAAGATGATTCGATTTTAGCTACAGCACCTTCGGCAATCACTAAGCGAGATGCATTAACTAAGTCATACGTATTTACTTGGCTTGCAGCCAATACTTTGGTTTTAGGCAAGTTGCGTGCCGACAAATACACATTTTTGTTATCTTCAGAAAGAATCAACAATGTTTTTGTATCAGCCAAAGCCAAAGCATTCAAGATTGAAGTGAATGATTTTGTTTTGGGTGCTTCCAATGTAAAGTCTTCTAAGATAGCTACTTCACCAGCTTGTGCTTTAGCAGCGTAAGCCGATTGGCGAGCCAATGATTTTACTTTCTTGTTCAATTTGAAAGAGTAGTCACGTGGTACTGGACCAAATATACGACCACCACCTTTGAACAAAGGAGATTTCATAGAACCCGCACGAGCACCGCCTGTTCCTTTTTGGCGCTTCAATTTGCGCGTAGAACGAGCTACTTCGGCTCTTTCTTTTGATTTGTGAGTTCCTTGACGCTGGTTAGCCAAGAACTGCTTTATATCTAACCAAACAACGTGCTCGTTTGGCTCGATTCCAAAGATTTCGTCAGAAAGGGTTACTTTCTTCCCTGTTTCTTTGCCTTCTATATTTAATACTGATAATTCCATTTCAATTTGAAAATTTGTGAATTTGAAAATTTGAAAATTTATATTCTTGAAATACTGTACCTGATTTCTGGGTACAACACCCTTTCAAATCTTCAAATTGATTATTTTTCAAGAATAACATAAGAGTTTTTCGCTCCTGGTACCGAACCCGACACTACGATAAGGTTTTTGTCGGCATAAACTTTCAAAATTTGTAAGTTTTGAACTTTTACACGATTTCCACCTGTACGACCCGCCATGCGAAGTCCTTTGAATACACGTGAAGGGAACGAACAAGCACCAATCGAACCTGGGTGACGACCACGGTTGTGCTGTCCGTGTGTTTGGCCACCTACCCCACCAAATCCGTGACGTTTTACAACACCTTGGAAACCTTTTCCTTTTGAAGTACCGATAGCATCCACAAAATCGCCTTCTACAAACAATTCGGCTGTGATTACTGCACCTAATTCAAGTGCTTGGTCGAAAGTTTTGAACTCTACCAATTTCTTCTTTGGTGTTGTTCCGGCTTTCTTGAAGTGACCCAACAAAGGTTTTGTTGTGTGCTTCTCTTTCTTCTCGCCATAGCCCAACTGAATAGCACTATAGCCTTCTTTTTCAACTGTTTTCACTTGTGTTACAACACAAGGACCGGCTTCGATTAGCGTACAAGGAACAGCAGTGCCGTCAGCTTTGTAGAGGCTAGTCATACCGATTTTTTTTCCGATAATTCCAGACATTTTATTACTGAATAAAACGTTAAAAGATGAAATAATAAACTTATTTACAACGACTTACGTTTAAGCAAAACACTTAGTGCGTAAAACGGACTGCAAAGGTCGGAATTTTATTTGGCACTAACAAAAAAAGTACACAAAAAAATTCTCAAAACTATTTGAGGAACAGAAAATTGAGAGAAAAAGCGACAAGAAAAGTGCGGACAGGCGATGCCTGTAAGACGAGTCCTGTGTAGCTTAATACTCAACTTTGCAAACTGGGCATTCAGTAAAGCAAGCCAGTATCAGTTCTGACACCAAAACGTACATCACCCCTTTGCTAGGAGTGATTTTGTTGCTGTAAATTTCCCTATTCAAAAATGATGATTTGTTTCTTACAGAGTTCTGCCAACCCTACGTAAGATGGCTTTAAGAATCAGGGGTCTTAAACAGGACTGCAAAATTAGATAATTATAATTTGAATTACAAGCACTTACAAAAATATTTTCAAAAAAATATTCTCCGTTTTTTCTGTACTTCTACTTCCTTTAAACAAGTTTATAAATCGCCCCGTTTGAGGGCTTTCACGGCAAAATCTGCTGCTCTAGCCGATAACGCCATGTAGGTTAAGGATGGATTGACGTTAGAAGATGAAGTCATGCAAGCGCCGTCGGTTACAAAAACGTTGGGGCAGTTCCATACTTGATTATGGGCGTTCAAAACCGATGTTTGGGCATTTTTTCCCATGCGTGCCGTGCCCATTTCATGAATACTTAACCCAAAACCTGGCTGATTATCGTATATTTCGATGTTTTTGAACCCAGCAACTTCAAGCATTTCGGCGGCATCGTTTTTGATGTCTATACGCATATTGCGTTCATTTTCACCAAAAGCTGCCGACATTTTTAGCAAGGGCTGTCCCCATTTGTCTTGTTGTTCGTTGGTCAAAACGACATGGTTTTCATAAACGGGCAAGGTTTCGGCAAAGCCCATGATGTCGAGTCCCCAGTTGCCTGTAGGTTGGGTATATTTTTCTTTGAAATCTGCCCCAAACGGCTCTGCCGACTCGCCTCGCATTTTCCAGCTTCCCCCTTCATAGCCGAAGCCTCGGAGATAGTCCCGTTTGTCGTTGCCCACGTTTCTATATCTCGGAATGTAAAAAGCGTTGGGTCGGCGGCCCAGGTAATATTTATCGTTCATGCCATCGTATTCGCCACGAGCACCAATGCCAAAATGGTGGTCCATTAAGTAATGCCCCAAAGCTCCACTGTCATTTCCTAAGCCATTAGGAAAACGATTCGAGGTAGAATTGAGCAAAATATAGGTAGAACCCAACGCCGAGGCATTCAGGAAAATTACTTTTGCTTCAAACTCCATCCATTCGTGCGTTACTTCGTCGATAACTCTTACGCCTTTGGCTTTGCCTTTTTGTTCGTCATAAATAATAGCATTGACAATCGAATGCGGCCGAATAGTAAGATTGCCTGTACGTTTGGCGGCGGGCAAAGTAGCTGCTTGCGAGCTAAAATAAGCGCCATACGGACAGCCACGCATACACATATCTCTCAGTTGGCATTTGGCTCGTCCGAGTGCCAATTGTTCAGGTGTTGGGGCGGTAAGATTGGCGGTGCGGGCATGAATCACGTGGCGATTGGCAAACTTTTCTTGTACTTTTTTACCAAAATGTTCTTCTACGCACGTCAAAGGAATGGGCGGTTGAAAAACACCATCAGGCAAATGAGCGATACCATCACGCTTGCCTGCAATGCCCGCAAATTTTTCGACGTAGGCATACCAGGGTTCAAGGTCTTTGTAACGAATGGGCCAGTCGATGCCAATGCCTTCTTTGAGGTTGGCTTCAAAGTCGAGGTCGCTCATACGCAATGCAACCCTTCCCCACGTAAGCGATTTGCCTCCGACTTGCCAACTGCGTATCCAATCGAAGCGTTTTTCTTCGATATACGGAAAATCAATGTCTTTTGTAAAATGATGTTTGGTCGCTTCGGTAATGGTAAAACCCGTCCGTTGGTGTATCGGATAGTTTTTCATTTCTTCTGAAGGCACTAGACCAGCGTGCGGAAAATCCCAAGGGTCGGTCATGGCGGTATGATAATCTTTGACGTGCTCTATCATACGGCCACGTTCTAGTAACAATACCTTCAAACCTTTTTCGCAAAGTTCTTTTGCCGACCAGCCACCACTCACGCCCGAACCGACGACAATGGCATCGAATTGTTGTTTTTTCATCGTAAAATACGTTAAATGCTGTTATTAGACTTCTGCTACTCGAAAAGGATGCACTTCAATTTTTTGCCAGACGTTCATGGTTATGTAAGGGTCGTTGTCGAACCATGCTTGAAACGCTTCAGGAGAATCGAACTGCACGAGCATGGTAGAGCCAATCATCTTGCCAGTGGCATCTAATATTGCTCCGCCCGTAATGAACTGGTTGTTGGCTTTGAGTTGTTTGGCAGTAGCAAGGTGAAAAGGGCGAGCCGTAAGGCGACGCTCTAGGGCTGCGTCGTCGTTGCCATCGAAGGCATAAATTACGTACTGATACATCGTTATGTTTGGTAATGAAGTAAGTTTTTTTTGTGAAATATCACGATTAATTTAGATAAAAACAATCAATTAAACGGGTTCTTTTGTAATTTGCCATACAAAGAATGAGAAGGAAAAGATTGTTACTACAAGTTTTATTGACACAAGAGAAACTATGAAGCCAAATATGATTGATTTTGTGCGTCAATTTGTTGATTTCACTGATGAAGAAATCACCGTTGCACATCATTTATTTGAAGAAAAATTTATTAAAAAAGGAAGTTATTTTATACAGGCAGGCGAATATAATACCGCTATTGGTTTTATCAATAAAGGATTAATGCGGTCGTTTTTTATTAAAAATAACCAAGAAACGACTTTTCAGCTCAGTTTAGAAAACCAATTTGTGACCAGTATGTCTTGTTATGTACTCAATCAGCCTAGTACCGACTACATTCAAGCCATAGAAGATACCGATATATGTGTTATTGATAAGGCAGCTTTAGAAACGCTTTGTAACCAGTTTCATAATTGGGATAAATTCGGAAGGCTGACCTACCAGCAAGTTGCTTTAGAACAAGAAATTAGATTGCGGTCGTTTATTGCCGAAACCGCACAGGAGCGTTACGAACGCATTTTGAAAGAACAACCAGCCCTGATTCACCGTGTACCGCAAGTATATCTTTCTAACTTTTTGGGCATTACACCGCAGTCACTCAGCAGGTTGCGAAGAAACATTCGGTAAAATTGGCTGAGTTGCGGATGAAAATTTTAACCCACAACTCAGCCATGCGTTAATCAGCCATGCGTTAATTCGCTAATTGCCAATCCAAAATTACCTTTTCGATAATAGCACAAGCCTCTTGCATTTGGCTTTCGGTAATAATCAAAGGCGGAGCAAAACGGATTTTGTTGCCATGCGTAGGTTTTGCCAACAATCCTTTTTCTTTGAATGCCAAACAAATATTCCAAGCCGTATCGCTTTCTTCGGTATCGTTGATTTCGACGGCATTCAATAGCCCTTTACCTCGCACCGTTTTGATGAGGTCGGGGCGTTTGGCAGCCAATGCAAGCATATTTTTACGGAAAAGTTCGCCCATTGCAAAGGCATTTTCGGCTAAATTTTCGTCCTTAATCACAGACAAAGCCGCCATTGTTACGGCACAAGCCAAGGGATTTCCTCCGTAAGTAGAGCCATGTTCGCCCGGTTTAATCGTAAGCATGATTTCATCTCTACACAAAACCGCCGATACGGGGTATGTTCCGCCCGACAAAGCTTTACCCAAAATCAAAATATCAGGTTGAAAGTCTTCGTAATCACAAGCCAAACGTTTGCCCGTGCGGCCAATGCCTGTTTGTACCTCGTCGGCTATAAATAGTACGTTATGTTGTTGGCACAACTCATACGCTTTTTTCAAATATCCTTCTTCTGGCACAACTACGCCCGCCTCGCCTTGGATAGGCTCGACCATAAAACCAGCCACGTGTGGGTCTTTCAAGACTTCGGCTAATGCTTCTAAATCGTTGTAGGGAACAATGATATATCCCGGCAATAAAGGACCATAATCGGCATAACTCGAAGGGTCGGTAGAAGCCGAAATAGCTGCAAGGGTACGCCCCCAAAAGTTACCAACGGCATAAACCGTTTTGGCTTGGTCTTGCGGAATACCTTTGACTTTATACGCCCATTTGCGGGTAAGCTTGAGGGCTGTTTCGCCACCTTCTGCCCCAGAGTTCATCATGAGGACTTTGTCGTAACCAAAATACTCACAAAGAAATTTTTCACAAATGCCCAATTGGTCGTTGTAAAATGCCCGAGAAGTAAGGGTCAAGGTTTGGGCTTGTGCGATGAGAGCCTCTATAATTTTCGGATGACAATGCCCTTGGTTTACAGCACTATAAGCTGATAAGAAATCGAAATAAGGTTTGTTTTCTACATCCCATACAAAAACGCCTTGTCCTCTTTTGAGTACAACAGGCATCGGATGATAGTTGTGGGCGCCATATTGGTCTTCGAGGCCAATGGCAAAATCGGTTGGGGTAAGTTCTCCAATAATTTTATCTATATGTGTCATAAGAATCTAAGAGTTGAAATAATGATGATGAATACAAAAAAATGTATTGCTTGTACGCAGGCCAATACATCAACAACTAGACTGCCGAAAACAACCAAATCACATAGATAAGCAGAAAAGAAGAAGCCAAAATACGATGAATTTTACAGAAATGCCCATACAACGTGCTTGTCGTAAACAAACGGCACGTAACTACATGAAGGTGAATGATATGTTTCAATAACATAATGGGCATAACAATACAAAAATACATTTTTTTAAACAATTTTGCCTACAAAAAGTTGATTCTGCACCTAATAAACCCCGTATTCATGAAGAAAGAAGAAAAAAAAAGGGCTACTTTTAAAGGATTAGCCACCGAAGATTACTATCACAACGAACAAGGCTTTGTCGTTTTTACGGCACAATATCACCTCAAACGTGGTTATTGTTGTAAAAATGGTTGCAAGCATTGTCCGTATGGCTATAAAAAAATGCTATAAGTTGTGACCATTGCTCGTGATTTTCGTCTTAGGAGAAAACCACACACCTATGGTCTTACTGCTTACATTTATTGTTCATTTGCTTACAACGCTATCGTATGCCGTGCGTACAGTGGGCATCGAAACCCGACGAGTGACGCTCACGTTTTCGCTTTTCAATATGTTGTTGTTGGTTTCTCGCACAGCCAATGGTTTTCAAGCACCACTACTAGCAAATATTGTAGAAAAAGATTTACAGCAAGGACTTACGGCACATAGCTTACTTTTTCGGCAACTTCTTTGGGCGAGTACCCTCGCTACTGTTGCAGGAATGCTCCTATTGCCAAGCTTTCAACGCCTGTTGGCTCATGCCGTTTGGGCTTATCTCAAATACGCTTCTCTACGAAAAATCTTTCGCCGTTGCTTTTCCAAACAAGCCTATTATTACCTGAAAAGCGTTTGGATTTTGCCTAATTTTCGGCTTTATCTTAGCCACAGACAAGTTTTACAGGGCATATCTTGGCGAATCTTTGTATTACATATTGTTGCCACAGCCATCATTACCACAGGTGTACTTTCGGCGATGTATGCAGCGTATTTTAATCCTAATTTTCGGACAACCGCCAGTAATTTATCGGCATTTATCAATGGCATTTCTACCATTGTGATGGTTGTTTTTATTGACCCTTACTTATCAGTGATGACCGACGACGTATTATTGGGCAAATGTTCGCTCAGTACCTTCAAAAAAGAATTGTTTTTTACGCTTCTAGCTCGGCTACTCGGTACAATGCTTGCCCAAGTCATTTTTATTCCCAGTGCAATGTTGTTGGCTCAATTAGCATCGTATTTATGAGTGCTGAATTACGAGTGCGGAGATTTGAATATAAAATATTATTTTTCAATATACACTTCTGGTAATCAAAACACTAGCTCAGAGATAACCTAGCTCATCTTTTTTAAGCCAAGATACTCATGGCATGACTTATCAAGTGGTGTGGTTATCAACAAGCCATTATCAGTCATGCCATGAGTGGGAATAGTAAAGGGAAATCCTAGCTCAGAGATAGCCTAGCTTATATTTTTTAAGGCTTTTTCCATGAAAATGAGAAGAAATTCCATCTCAGAGATAGCCTAGCTTATCTTTTTGAGCACTTTTTCCATAAAAAAGAGAGGAAATTCCATCTCAGAGATAACTTAGCCTATCTTTTTGAGCGTTTTTTCCATAAAAATGAGAGGAAATTCCATCTCAGAGATAACCTAGCTTATCTTCTTTAAGGCTTTTTCCATGAAAATGAGAGGAAATTTCCTTGCTGTTTCAAGCGAAAAGGAAAAACATAATTCATAATTTATAACTCATAATTCTACATTAGTCTTTTGATTTTCAAGAACTTGTAATTCATTTTAATCAAAATAAATTTTGTACTCTTATAAAAAACCTGACGGGCAAGAGAAAAATCGCCACAGCATCAAGCCGTGTATATTATGCACCATGCTAAAATGACATAGAACGAATGATTTGACGTGGTTTTTTTGTAAATTTGAAAAGAATTAAGCATTGAAAAGATATGTTCAATACAATTGAAATAGACAGACGTAATCTGACCATAATGGGTGTGAAATTTTCAGACTTGAAAACTTTAGAAAGCACGGCAAATGCTTTAGGAAGCAACATGTTTGAAGGTTTTAAACCTACTCCAAAAGGAATTGAAATCATAAGGGACTATGTAACAGGCAAAGTATCACTAACAGAACTTGTGGCATTTGCAAAACAAAAAGCCTATGTCTAACTCTTACAAATACATAGACTCCGACTACATCTACACAGATCCGAAGACAGGACTTTTACGGAATTTACAAGATATTTCAGACCCCGATGTATTACTTTTTGTTGAGAGTAGTGCTGTAACCAAACGACTTCAAGAGCTTTACGAAAAACCGATTAAAATCAAGGGAATTGACAGCCTTTTTGAAATTCATAAACGCTTATTTCAAGATTTATACGTTTGGGCAGGTAAAAAACGAAAAGTTGAGATTAGCAAAGACGGAAAACAATTCTTCCCGACGACACATTTTGACAATGCTTTGAGATACATTGACCTACTAATTGCCGATTTCAAAAAAATTCCGAAAGATAATAAACGACAGTTAGCAGAGAAACTGGCAGAAATTTTAGATAGCATAAACTACCTACACCCATTCAGAGAGGGAAACGGGCGAACGCAAAGGGAGTTTTTAAGAATGTTAGCTTTGAGTAAAGGCTTAACTTTAATGCTCAACCCACCTGACAACAAAAGTGTTTATGAAAGATATATGAAAGGAACTATTAAGAGTGACATAACAACTTTAACAGAACTTATTTTTGAACTCATTTCGGCATACAAATGAGAGCAAAGAACGGTGCATACCAAAGGTTTTGCATCAGTCGGCTGAGGCACAAAACTCATCGGCAGTTTTTCAATTGAACTTTAGCAATAAATTGGGCATCTGTGCTAGGAAACCCGCCCGTTGCCAAGCCGTATCCCCTCGTTGTTCCAAGCTTAACAACTTGGAACAATAAATCAAGTGCAGTCAAAGACAGCACCACAAGTACAAGCAAGATACCTTACGCATGGCATGACTTATCAAATGGTGCGGTTAGTCATGAGCAGTCATGCCATGCGCGGGACGTACAGGTACTGCTTTTTATTGGGCGTTTCAAGTTCTTAAACTTGAAAAAGCAAGGAGTTTACAAACGTACAAACACTCGGAAAATTTCTCTAAGCAACATAATAACATTTCAAATGCTCTTTAGTATTTTTAACTAACTTATGGTTTGCTTATGAGCCATGACAACATACTTACGCAATAGTTTTTTCAACCCTAAATCATACAACTAACTATGCCAACGCTTCAAGATTCTGACAATGCGGCAAACATTGCAAATTTCCCAACCCTTATTTCCCCCTGCTGGTCTAAGTGTTTTTTTTACTTAAACCCACAAATAAATGCAGTCTTTGACTGCACAGCCGCTCGGCTTTTGCTGACTGAGGTTTATGCGTAAAAACTATACAAAAAACATATCAACATGAAACACATCATTTTATTATTCTTGCTCCTCCTAAATAAGAGCTTAGTACAAGGACAATCGAACTCGCCTTTAGTTTCACTGAAACAACTGCAAGGAATATGGGAAGGGAACGCTGTAGATCGAACAGCAAGAGAGTATATAATATATAAACTCTACCTGATTGTGAAAGGAAATAAAGCACTAAAAATCTATCAAGATTATAAGAATCCTTCGTCGTTTCGGACATATTCTAATCCTTTTTCTTATATTGGGTTTGATAATGATAAAATACCACAACCAAAAAAAATCTCTGATTTATTAGATAAAGGGAGTTCTTTATGTTTTTATCATGTACAAGGTAAGGACTATGACAATCGAGGCAATATTTTACCTAGTGCCACCATGTGGGGTAATTATATAACTTATAATGAAGATATGGAAGACCGTGAGCCTGGCGATACATCTAATTATTTACGTTTGTATGGGACTGGTCCTGATGACTTTGAAGACTATGTAAATGTGACAAAAGTAGCTGATGCCTTTCTTTTGCAATTGCATAAATACGATAAAGTATTGTGGAGGCGATATTTGGCTTTTGAGGGTTTGAAAGAAAAAAAGATTATAGTTAAAAAAGCGAGTATCTATAGCAAGGTAGATGACCCAGAGCCAACAAAAATGTATCTGATAGAAGGAGATGTATTTGTTGCCTTAGAAGAAAAAAAAGATAGAATCAAAATACGTTATTTTGGCAAAAAAGTAGTAGAAGGTTGGATTAATAAAAATGAAGCAAATTAACCCCTCACGGTTTCAAGTTCTTAAACTTGCAACAGCAAAGGGAAAAACTATACAAAAAACATATCAACATGAAACACATCATTTTATTATTCTTGCTCCTCCTAAATAAGAGCTTAGTACAAGGCCAATCGAACTCGCCTTTAGTTTCACTGAAACAACTGCAAGGAATATGGGAAGGGAACTCTGTAGAACAAACAGAAAAAGAGGATATAATATATTATAACCTCTACCTGATTGTGAAAGGAAATAAAGCACTACAAATCTATCAAGATTATAAGAACCCTTCGTTGTTTCGGACATTTTCTAATCCTTTTTCTTACATCGGGTTTGATAATGATAAAATACCACAACCAAAAAAAATCTCTGATTTATTAGATAAAGGGAGTTTTTTATGTTTTTATCATGTACAAGGTAAGGACTATGACAATCGAGGCAATATTTTACCTAGTGCCACCATGTGGGATAATTATATAACTTATAATGAAGATATGGAAGAACGTGAGCCTGGCGATACATATAATCATTTACGTTTGTATGGGAGGGGTCCTGATGACTTTGAAGCCTATGTAAATGTGACAAAAGTAGCTGATGCCTTTCTTTTGCAATTGCATAAATACGATAAAGTATTGTGGAGGCGATATTTGGCTTTTGAGGGTTTGAAAGAAAAAAAGATTAT
>JACCDR011100155.1_pt1 | contig 74073 bp, 120 predicted proteins | sample 7446431 | NCBI WGS metagenome assembly JACCDR01 (sample SAMN15323443, study PRJNA562643) | freshwater metagenome | isolation source: river surface water | place: USA:Blue River Watershed | collected 2017-08-17 | reverse complement strand
GGAAGGTGGCCGCATCGATGTTGCCGACGTTGCCCGTGCCCATCGTGGTTCCTACGGTCAGACCGAGCGCGGTGAGCACGCCTGCAGCGGACGCGCCGACCACGCGAACCTGCGCGGCGTTGCCTCGCTGCAGCCCCGTGAGCGACATCGTCGTGCCGGTCACGGTCGCGGCCATCGAGAAGCCGGCCGCCGCGTTGATGCGCGCGATGGTTTGCGCCTGCGTTTGATCGGCGGCGAGGAAGGTGACGGTGAAGTCGGGCTTGTCGTCGATGCCGAGCGTCAGCGTTTCGCCGCCGGTGAACGTGGTGGGGAAGGTTTGCGCCGCGCTCGTGATGGTGGCGGCGGTGGCAGTGAACGTGGCCGACACGGGGCCCGCGCCGATGTCGACGGCGAGAATTTGCCCGGGCTCGAGGTTGTAAGCGAAGGCCGCGGCGCCGGTGACGAACGCTTGTCGGCGAAACTCGACGTAGCCCACGGACGTGTCCGCGCGCGCGGTGAGGAGGCGACGAAACCGCTTCGCGTTCATCTGAATGAACGCATTGCCATTCCAGTATTCGGTCGTCGTGGCGTTGTCCGAGCGCCTCGCGCGCGCGCACGGATTCTGCCCCTTCGCGCCGCCATACTGGTAGCCCAGCTCGCCCCGCATGTTCACGAGGTCATTGGTGCCGACCACCTCCAAGACGGCATCGCGCGCCGAATAGCCCGCGGCGTTTCCGCCAGTCGCGAAGGGACCGTTTTCGTATTCGCCGACGAGGAGCACGGTGCCCGTGCCGACGCCGGTGATCGAAGCCGGGGGGTCGAGATCGAGAACGTTGACGCTCTCGATCTCCAAGAGCACTTCTGCGCCGGGGTCGAACAGAAACGATCGGACGAACACGCTCATGGGGAAGCCTCCACGCTCGGGGGCAGGATACTCGCACGAGAGCGGAGGTCAGGCGGCTTTTGGTTCGGGCATCCAACGAGACCCGCCGCGGCGGTGTCGCGTTCGAAGAACAGAGGCGACCAGTTTGCCGATCGCATCCTCGATCGTGCGCGCGGGACCGTACATCCCGAAGGTCGCGTCCTCGCCGCAATCCCACGAGTTCTCACCTTTACCGGGGACGGGGATCTGCTCGCCGTCGGCCATCTTCAGATCGACGTGACGATCTTCGCGATCGAAGAAGCGAGGGAGCTTGTCGAAGCCCCAATGCGTGCGCTCGAGGCGCGCGGTGGCTCGGTAGGAGCGCTCCGGGAGCGGGATGAGCACCTCGCGCTCCTCGAGGATCTCGGGCTCACCTTGCCGGCGAAGGAATCCGAACGGGCGCCAAGAGCCGTCCTTCCAGCGGGGGCGCGTGCACGTCCACCCGTAGTCGTCCGATCCCACGTCCCACCAAAGCGCCCAATCGTGCACGCCGATACCGAAGTTGCGCCCGCTCCAATCCGCGCGCATGTCGCCGGGGAAAACGGCGAGCACCCAATTGCGAAGACGACGAAGCCGTGGATGATCGGCCGAGACATAGAGCCCGAAAAGCAACGCTTGGAGGCTCGCGGTGATGGGCATGTCGTCGCGCGTGAAGTGCGCGCGCGCTCCGAAGTGCCTCGTGGGAAGGTGCCACTCGAGGCGAAGGACCGTGGCGTAGCGATCATCGTCCTCATGCACCCACGCGCGCGCGTGAAGCCCCTTGCCTTCTCCCTCGAGGGGGAGCCAGCGAAGGACGTACGAAGATCCGAGAAACGAAAACTCGTAGTTTGCACCCGCCTTCAACATGGCTTCACCCTCCTTCGATGTCGAAGTCCGGTGTGTCCCCGACCTCGACGCACGCGTCAACTTCCAGGGGGGTGTAGCGCACGAGCGAGACGACGCCCACGCTCATCTCGAGTTCAAGACGCGCGCGCCGGCGGTGGCGCGCGGAATCCTCCTCGTCGAACTCCTGCCGCATGCCGGGGGTGAAGGTGACGATCTGGTCGAAGTAGTCCGGGATGCGAAAGCGCACGCCGTACATCAGCTCAGTGGGGTTCAGCGCGTTTTCGATGCCTGCGAGGATGCCGCGGAGTTCGGCACGCTGCTCCGCCCAGATCTCGAGCGCGACGTTCTCTTCGTAGTCGCTCGACCAATAGAGCACGGTGCCCGGCCCGTACTTGTCGCGGCTCGATTCGAAAAGATACGGGGTCAAGCCGACGGGTCGATAGTTGCCCTGCTGATGAAGGAAGACCACCGTGGGGCCGCGCATCTCGACTTCGTAGTCCGGCCATCCGATGTGGATGCTCTTGTCGGGGATCCGAAACTCGATCGGTGGCTTCGGTTTGCCATCGGGGTGCCTGCCATCGGGGCGGAGGAAAACGATCTCGACGAGGAAGCGCCGGAGCACGCGGAGAGCCGCGGTGCGCGCGTCGAACGCGGGCGGTGGCGGGGCCGCGCGCGCGGGCCAAACCTCCCCCCAAGGGGTCCCGACGAGAAGCTCGCGAAGGGGGACTTTGCTGCGATCGCTCATCCGATTCCCTTCTCTACCTCGCGCTTGAATTCTTCCTGGACGAATTCGGGGGCGCGCTCGAGGGCCTTCTTCAGGATCCGGAGACCCTTCTTCCCGCCGCGATTGAAGATGCCCGTGCGCTTCATCCGCGCGGCGATCGCGAAGGCGACCGAGCGCGCCTCCGCCATAGCGTTTTTTCCCCGCCCTTTGACGATGCCCTTGCGCCGGACCCAAGCGACGAGCGCGTTGATCATCTTGCGCCCGCGTTTGACGTTCTTCGCACGCACACCGTCTTCGATGAGAGGGCCCTGGGGCGTGACGTTGTAGACCTCCGCGCCGTCCTTCAGGCGCTTGAACCGCCACCCCGCGCGGTACAGGCCCCGATCGACGGGTTGGGGCATCTCGCGCGGGATCACCTCCGTTTGGATGTGCGAGACGAGCCGCGCGGCGGCCGCGAACAGAGCGCGCTTGCCCGCGGCCTCGGTGCCTTTCTGGAAGTAGGCGCCCACCTCGTGGGGCTTGCTGGCTTCGAAGATCCGCACGCCTCGGAGGCTAACAGTCGTCGTCCGTGCGCGGCGTGCCGTCCCGATCCATGTCGCCGGAAACGCGCTCGAGAAGCACGTTGAAACCGAGTTCTTCCGCGTTGCGAAACGGTTCCGACATCGGGCGAAACCGACCGCGCCGGGGCGGTCGGCCTTCGTTCGATCTGCCGTCCTCCACGAGCTCGTAAAAAAACTCGTACGGCTCGGGGACCGATTCGTACTCGATCGCCGCGCGCGTGAGATCGATTGGAGGCCCGCCGCGGAGTCGACTCTCGATGTCCGGCTTGGGATCGCGCGGCATGACCACTCCGGAGAGAAGGTCTTGCGAGTAGCGCTGCGAGATCTCGCGGAGCCTGACCGAGCCGATGGGGATGAGGCCCGCGGCGTGGGGCTGAAGAGCGACCGCGGTGAGATCGTCGACCTTCGGCGAAGGGAGAAGGGGAACGCGGCAGATCACTTCCTCACGTCCCTCGCCGCGCTCGGTGCCGCTCCACCGCGTCCAGACGAGGAAACACTGATACGGCCGCATGCCGTAGTCGGTGTACTTCTGGCGCACCTTGTCGAGCAGCGGCGTCAGCCGATGAACGAGCGTGCGCCGGGCTTGGTCCGCGCGCAGAAGTCGGAGACGGCTCACGAGGGGGCCTCCTTCTCGTCAACGGGCTTCAGATCGGTGCCAGGGATGACGATTGCCCCGCGGAAGCCGATGAGATTGACGACCCACGCATCGAATCCAAGCAGCGGTCGCTCCGCCTTGCGTTTGATGGTGCCCTTGCGGCCCTCCGCGGGGCCGCGCGTGACGACCACGAAGACGCCGGGAGCGAGCTTGCTCATCGCTCCACCGGGTTGCCCCGGAAGTCGGTTCGCTGATCGTCGATCGATCCGATCTCGCGAACCATGTACGGATCGTTTCCAGGCGCGTGTGAGGGCGCGTAGGGCTTGGCGCCGTCGATCTCGAAGAACTCCATGCACTCGTGCGTTTCGACGGCCAAGAGTTGCTCGAAAAGCCACCGACGCCACGATCGTTCGTCGAAAGCCGCGGGTGGAACCGGCATGAAGTGCATCACGCGCATCGTGCGCGCGGGTGCATAGGAGTCCGGGGTTTCGATGAGGATGCAGAGCGTAAGACCGCCGCTCCCTTGCCCGCGATCGCGATCCTCGAGAGTGATCGTCCACCCGGCCTTGTACTTCAGGCACGAGACGAGGTGATCGAGGTGGACGGGCCACGGCGCCGTTTGCGTCATCCGAACGGGCGAAGTCATCGGCCACCATCGGGCGAACACGCGCCGCCGTCGCTCGCGAGCGCGCGCGCCTTCGCAAGCCCGCGCCTGCGCGCGGCGAGCAGATCGCGCACGAGCGGCCAAACGTCATCGGCCCACTGGCAGATCTTCCGAAGCTCCGACTCATCATCGATGTCGGCGTGCTCGGCAAGGCAGGCCGCAAGCGCAACGTCGATCGCGGTCTTGGTTGCCTGGCGCGCGGCGAGACAACCGGTGTCGGCGATCGCGACCGCGCCGACGAGGAGCACGGAGAGGATCGACGCGATGAGCGTGTTGGCGAGGTTCGACTTCATCGGGTGAACGCAAACCCTACCGATTCGCGGCATATTACAGCTACCAAACATGAAAGCACTGGACATGGCCGGGATGATTGTCGGTCGATTGCAGGTGATCTCCAGGGCAGGGTCAGCTCGACAAGCCAAATGCACGTTCGCCACCTGGAACTGCATCTGCGAGTGCGGCACCGAGTGCGTCATCCGTGGCGCCTCGCTCCGAAACGGCACCACGAAGTCCTGCGGTTGTCTTCAATCAGAGGCTGCGAGGGAAAACGGCGTCGCCACCACCAAGCACGGCATGCACGGCACGCCCGAGCACCGAGCTTGGCAATCGATGATTGCAAGATGCACGAACCCGAAGGCGACCGGCTATGAGTACTGGGGAGGAAGGGGAATTCGGGTCTGCGTCAAATGGCGAGAGTCGTTCTCCGCGTTCCTGGAGGAAGTCGGACGTCGGCCTTCCGCGCGTCACTCACTCGGTCGGATCGAGAACGGCGGACATTACGAGCCAGGCAACGTCCGTTGGGAGACGCAGGCCCAACAGCAGAACAACCGGCGTTCGAACCGACATCTCACGGTGAACGGCGTGACGAAGACCCTCTCGCAATGGGCGGCTTCGACGGGGTTGTTGCCCGAGACGATCGCCTCTCGTTTGGACCGACGCGGGTGGCCGCCCGAGCTTGCCGTCGTCGCGCGCGATTTCCGAGCTAAGTGACGGACATGTTGATTCCGCCAGCTGCGCCGAGGAAGGGGCGCTGGTCGTACGGGTTCGGGACGATGCCGAGCAGGTTCGCGAGGGCGGTGCGAGCGATCATGTAGACGTCGGCGAGCTCCTGCAGGCGCTTCCGATTGATCTTCAGCTCGCCGATCTGGTCGATGGTTGCCGTGTCCGCACCGTCGTAGATCTCGCACTCGATGCAGTCGAGCCGCTCGAGGAGCTCCAGAAACTTCGGAACCGACATCGGCAAGAGGCGATGCAGCGCGCCCTCGATCATGAATTGAGTCTGCACGCCCGCGGGGATGCCGAGCGAGAAGGTCGCCGACTCCTGCACCCCGAGATAGCCGAGATGATGGCGCGCGCGGACCTTGTCCTGCTCGGTGATGACCGCGGCGGGCATCGGGAGACCCCGTTATCCCGAGATCTGGCGAAGGGCCACGCCTTGGCGCCGGAGCTCGTCGAGATCGTAGGTCGAAGCATCGACGACTTTGCCCGCGCGCATGATCGTCGGCATGCCGCCCATCGCCACGGTGCGCGTTTGCTCGACCATGAACCGCGCGGGGGCGACTTCGGGTTCGGCGTTCGCGGGCGGTGCTTGTGCCGCGCTCGCGATGGCCCCCGTCTGCGGGATGCCGATCTCCCCTCCCTCGTGGGGGGTTTGCTCTTCGTGCTCTTCGGTGGCCGCTTGACCGGCCGCGGGGTTTGCTCGACGCGCCATGGTGACCGGAGGCTACCACGCGAGGACGAGCGCCGGCGAGGGGCGGACCTGGGGGGAAGGGAGGGGCCGCCCGCTCGCCGGTTCGCTCGATGACTTCTTCAGCCTGCTGCGTGGAGCAGCACACGCGCGCGCTTGTACCGCGCGCTCGAAGTGGTCGCGGTGATGTCGCTCGGAACGGGGAAGCCGAGCGTCGCCGACCACGCGATCGAGACCTTCTGCTGCAGGCGATCGATCGGCGCGCGAAGCACGAGCCGGATGCGATCCGTCATGACTTGGATGCCGTTGTTCACGACATCGAACTCGCCGATCTTGCCGGTGATGCCGGCCTCGGTGACGTACTTGTTCTCGTCGAGCCAGCGCTCGTAGAGCGCGCCCTTACCCGTGATGAGCACGTGCCCGATCTTGACGTTGTTGCCGTTGACGATCTCGGCACCGATGTCCTTGGCGTACTTGCCCATCGAGCCCGCGGGTGCGCCCGTGGCTGCAGACGTGGCGGTGAGCACGCCGCTGTTCGTGTCCTTCGGCGACTCGGTGTTCATGAAGAACATGACGCCCGAGATCGTTCCGACGAAACCCTCCTTGTAAATGACGTGCTCGGGAAGGGATTGATTGAGGCGCTGGAACACGGGATCAGCGAAGAGCTGCGTGTTCGACATACCGCTGATGTGAGCGTGGTAGAAGCCGTCGTCGTGCGGCGGGACGTTGTCGTCGCGCAGCGTTCCCGCGGCGTTGATTACCTGCTGCAGAACGAGCGTGTCGCCCGCGGTGATGCTGTCGACCGAACGTCCGCCGGCCGCGCGGATGACCATCGGCGCGAACGCGGAGACGATCGCCGCGCGCGTGGTCGCGAACGCGGTGCCGACCTGCGCGGAGAGGATGAGCGTGCCGGGACCATTCGGATCGAGCACGTCGTCGGGGATGACGCCGACCACGTTCGCCGAGACCGCGCCCGTGGGCCCGATCTGGATCGGCAGCGGGTTCGCCGGATTGACCGGCGCGGGGCGCGTGTTGGTGCCGGGAACGACCACGTCCTGGAAGCCGTTGAGGGCGGCCACGCGGATTGACGTATCGGTCGCGGCGATGGTGCCGAGGGCGACGGTCTGCCCGGAGAGGTACGCCTTGAAGAGCGCGTTTCGCGCGACGCGATTGATCGACTGGCCCGCATTCAGGCCCATCGTCTTGATCTTCCGGAGGAAGAGATTCGCGTTCGCGACCGCGCTCGTGGGCGCGTGCACGTCGATCGCGTTCGCAAACTGATCGAGCTTCACCACCCACTGCTCGTAGGTGTCCTCTGCGGGAACCGGATCAGCGCCGGGCTGAATCGGTTCGGTGACGGCGGGAAGGAGGCCGGCGCGCGTCTCGAAGATCTCGACGCCGGTGTTGCCTTCCCACTCCTCGGCCATCGCTTCGGAGCGGTACGAGAGCGCGGGAAACAGGCCGTCGTGGAAGTAGCGTTGCAGAAGTCCTTTCTGCACGAGATCGACGACGGACGCGGGGACTCCAAGTACGAGGGGCATGACGTTCTCCTGCGAGGGGGCTCCCTTGAGACCCGTGCATCATGCACGTGGAGAGAATGGGAGCTCTCTTCTCGCAGCCGCTGTCAAACCACCATCCACCGATTGCCGTTGGTGTGCCACGTATCGGGGTTTTCGGGGCCGCTTGGGATCACACCCTAACGGACCCGAGGCGCTTCGTCGACCGCGATCGAATCTACTCGAGACCGTTGGCGCGCTTGTACTCGCGCCACTCCGTGTCGTTCATCGAGTTGGGGTGCCCCGGAGCGGGGGTCTTCTGCAGCTCATGGGGCTGAGTGATCGACGGGCGCGGACCGCCCGCACCGTTCGAGATCGGGATGGGGATCTGGCGCGGCGCCGGCGGGGGCGAAGCGATGTGCGGGCTGTTTCCGTTGAGCTGCACATCCATGATCTGCCCGTTCGCGCCGTTCATCGCGGCCGCTGCGGCTGCGGATTCAGCCGTGGTGATCGCCTGCGGCGGCGCCGCAGCGAATTGCGGATTGTCCGTGACCCACTTCGTCGTCCACTGCTCGATGTAGCCGTCGTCGACCCGGCGGAGTTCGTCTTCGGAGAGTGTGTTGACGTGCTCGGCGAACTCGCTCGCGACGAACTTGGAGGCCTTGTCGCCGCCTCCGATGTGCTTCCCGATGAGACCCATGATCCGGCGGTCTTGCTCGCCGATCACCTGCTGCTCGCGGAAGGCGTCGAACTCCGCCTTCATCGTGTCGTACTGCTGCTGCGCCTTCTGCCACTGCGCCTTGTAACGCTCGGCTTCCGACATCTGCGCGAGCCGCTGCTCTTCCTCGCGCCGCGCGGCTTCTTCCGCCTGCGTCTTCCACGCGGCGATCTCCTCGGGGTTGTCGGTGCCGAAGAGCTGCTTCAGTTGCGCCTTCGAATGCCTCTCGAGTCGCCGCTTGAAGTTCTGGCGCGAGATCTCGTAGAGCTCCGCATCGTCCGGCTCGTCGCCGTCGCCGGAGAGGAGCTTTCGCGTTGGCGTGCGCTCGACGGGCGCGGGCTGCGGGGGAACGGGAACCGGTGCCGGTTGCGGCGCGGCGCCCGGATTGATCATCGGCGGGGGTGCTCCCTGAGAAGAGCCGCCCGGGGGCGCGGCGTCGATCGGCGCTCCCCCCGGGTTCGGATTGCTGTTCGTGTCCGGTGTTGCGGGAGCAGGTTGCGGCATGGGTTCTTCTCAGGGAGCAAAAGGCCAGAGACGATTAGGCGACGACCGCCTTGTTGGTGAGCAGAGCATCGACGTCCGTGTCGGGCACGAGCGCGAGCTTGAACGTCGCTGCCGTGACCGCGTCGGCCGCTGCGAAGGAGACCGTGTCCTTCGCGAGGTTCAGGCGCGCTTGACCCGCGGCGGGTGCGCCCGCGCCCGGGACGAGAACGATCTTCTTTCCCGTGGCGGTGCCCGCAGTGACGATCACCTCGAGCAGCATGATGACGCCCTTGGCCGTCGCCTGCACGGGGAGCGCCGCTGCGTTCGCCGCCACCGGTAGCGTGACCTCCGCGAGATCGTACTTGTCCGGGTGGTAGCTCACGTCGAGCGAAAGGATGGCATCGGACGCGAGAACAACGAGGTTGCCGTTCGGACCGACCGCGATCTGTCCGGTAGCCGGTGTGGCGCCGTACGCGACGACGGTGAGCTCGCCTTGCCCTGCGGTAGCCGTGCGCGCGTAGGCGCGCTCGATTGAACTCGCCTTGCCATCGTCCGCGAGGACGATCGCCTGCAGGGTCGCGAGTGAGCCAGCATCCGCGGCGGGTGCCTTCTTGCGGAGGAAGGTCCGGTTCGCGCGAAGCATGTTGCCGAACTTGAGGACGCGCATCGCGTCCGCGAAGCCATTCGGGTTCGCGAGGTTCAGGGCGTTCTTCAGCGAGTTGTCCAAGACGTTGATGGTCATCGCAATGATCTCCTCGTTTGCACGCTGCAGCCTACCCGGGTGAGCGCCTCATTTTGCGCGAGGCTAGCACGCGATCGTTGGAAGTGGCGGGTGCGGGGGTTGCCAAGGTTCCCGCGTTTGGTCCCGAGCAAGGGCCCGCCGCGATCGATGTTGCGCGCGCACGCGCATCGCGGCAAGGTCATGATGCGAATCGCGAGGCGCTTCTCGTGCCGCCCCGCAAAAACGAAAGAGCGAGCCCCACACCACTCGGGGGCTCGCTCTTTCCCTTTCCGGATTCACTGATCGCCGGAGACGAAATACTCGATGCCCGCGGTCCCCTGCACCTCGAGCAGCTTGAGGTACCCCTGGTTTCCGAACTCCTGAATCCAGAGCCCTTGCATCGGGACGACTGAGACGATGTCGGGCCCGCCCGCGGGGTCCGCGAGCGTGAGGCGCAGGAGGACGGCCGCCGTGGTCCGGAGATAGAGCGTATTCGCACGCGTGACCGACTCGCCGGTGCCGACGCCGTCGAGTGCGACGTACGCGTTCTGCGAAGCCACCTCCGAATGACTCCAGAACTTGCGCGCGGCGGGCTTCGATCCGCCGCAACTCCCGAGACCGGATCCGAGACCGAAAGGGAGTTGAAGGAGGCCCGCGGGGAAGCCTCCTTCGCAGATGCCCTGAGGGCCGACCGTGATCGTGCCGGCCAGCGTGACGGTGTTCGACGACATGCGCCGAGCTTACCGGCTCTCAGCCGGAGCGCAGGTTTTTGAACGGGGTAGGCGCCTTGTCCGCGGTGCCCACGCCATCGGGTCCTTGCTTATCGATCTGACTGAAGGGGAGTTTCCCTCCGGCGGGGACCGAGGCTTCGTCGACGGTGGACTCCTTGTCGGAGGTCTGCTCGGTGCGCGCCTCCTTGGTGAAGTCCCGGCCTCCCGTCTCGGGCGCGCCGCTCTTCGGGTCCTTGGTGAAGTCGTGCGCGCCGCTCGCCTTGCCGCCCTGCGACGTGAACGACGGCTCGTATCCGTTTCCAGACTTTCCTTCGGGCATGGTCTTGCTCCTCTTTGCTTCTCGGTTACTTCATGTTCTTCATCGGCCGCGCGCCGTTGTCCGGCGCGGGCCATCGGATGGGAGGCTCGCCGTCCCGCGTCGTGTTGACAGGTTCGTCATTCGTACGCGGATCGGGAGTGACGGGGATGGGAGCGATCGACTCCTTGCCCGGATCGACGTGATTGCGCGCGGGCGAGCGCAGGTTTTTGAACGCCATCGCTCGCATGATTGCACACGCGCGCGCGGGGCGCTCTAGCGGCGCGTCTTTCTCACCTCCGCGATCTCCTCGTCGATCTCCGTTTGGATCTCCTCGTCGCTCCGTGGCTGCTGTTGCGTGAGTCGCGATTGCTCGAGGGCCGATTGCATGATGCGGGAGATCTCTTGTTCGTCTGCGCCGCGCGACATGCGCGCCTCGTGCGCGCGCGAGGCCGCGGCATCGACGATCGGATCTCCTTGAGGGACGAGCACGCCGCCCGCTCCGCGGATCGCGCCAACGTCATCGACGTCTTCGTTCACCTCGACTCCAGGCATGAGCCGATGCGTTCCGAGGGTCGTCACGTTGATGAGCCAATATCTCGCCATGGGAACCTCCTGTCCCGGGGGACCGTAAGGCATGCGAGGCCCGCGCGGCGGAACGGCAAGGGGGTCTTGGGGGCTTTTCTGCGGGGAGACGTCCTGTTCACCGTGTCCGCGAGGACGGCCTTTCTGGGGCATCCTCGAGCGATTGTCGTAACCACTGGACTTGATTAGGGAACCTCGGGGAGTTGGAAAACCCGGCCCTGCAACACCCCGGAATCGTTGAGATCTGACGACCCGATCCCATGGGATCCGGTCGCGAGCGAGAGTCTAACCCTTGCCCATGTGCTCAGCGATGTAGCGCTGGAAAGCGTCGCAGCGGATGGCCTGCCGATCGGGATCGTCCGCGCCATCGAGGCAGGACAGATCGATGCCCTTGTCCTTCGCCCACGCAATGAGTGTGGCGTCGGTGACACCGCTGGCCTCGAGTTCTTCGCGCGGCAAGAGAGCGTCGTTGTCCGGATCGGCACTGAGCTCGAAGTCCTGCTTCCACCCGTCCGATCCCCAAGGGCAGATCTCCCCCTTGCCGGGGACGTCCACGACGAGCATCGCGAGCGCGTAGTAGCCCATCGTCGCGAAGGCCTTCTTCAGATCGATCTTCGCGCCTCCGGGACCGAGGCGACCAAACTCCGGCCAGTCCGAGGGGAAGTCGAGAGGTGCGAGAGGGTTCGGTTTCACGCGCGAGTCGTTGCCGCGCGCGTGCTCAATCGTCGAGTTCTTCCATGTGAAGGACGAGGACGTTGGAATAGATATCGATGTTGGCTGCGATGTAGCGCTCGGTCACGCGAAACTTCGCCTTGCCGCTCATCAGAATTTCGTACTCGGTGCTCACCCCGCTGATCGTCTCGATGGCCACGCCGGTCTTCTGATCGAGCACCATCAGAACGTGAGTGTCGCCAACGCCGTTGCTCATGAAGTCGTGCGCGGGACCGGTCTCGCGTGAAGTGGAGTACATCGATCCCATTCCAGGCAAGTGCGGCTTGTCGTCTTGGGCAAGCATCTGATTGGCGACCGCCCGCGGGACCTTCATCCCGCGGAACACGCGCCCGGGAACGCGATGCTCGTCAGGCATCGCTTCGAAGGCAGCTTCGATGTGATCGGCCCATCGTCGATACTGCTTGTAGTCGGCGTACTTGTTGACCTCGCGAAACTCCTCTTCTGTCATTCGCCCCGCCGCACGGATGGTGCCGTAGGAGCCACCGGTGAACACGTTGATCGCGCTTCGCTGCTCTTCGGTCGCGTGCGCGAGAAGCGCGGCGTGACCATCGCCGCGGTGAGTTCCCGGGATGCCGACCTCGCCGATCGGTTTGCCCGTCGGCGTTTTCGTGCGCGTGTTCGACGGTCCCTTCTCGCGGCGATCGCCAACGAGTAGCTCGTCGAAGGTCGTCTTCGGGGGTCCGTACTTGCCGGGCTCGCGCTTCGGACCTCGAGGCTTTCGCTTGTTGAGGAGTTTGAGCTTCTCCTGCAGCTTCGAGGTGCGTGTCTCGAGCATCGAGACCACGGCATCGCGATCCGCCCCGTGCATGTTCGGAGCGATCTCGTCGACGAGCTTGCCCCACCCACCGAGATCGTCTCGAAGCTTGACGATGTCCTTGATGCCCTTGGTGAGCTGCGCCTTCATCCCGGCGTGCGAGGAAACACCCGCGGCCTTGAGCACGTGCGCGTACGTGTTGAGCTCCGGCTTGAAAAAGCCGTCCCACTCGAGCAGCTCGGTGCGCCACGACTCCGGCTTGCGCCCCTGCAGACCGCGCATGATGAGCGAGCCGCCGTTGTCGAGGCGGTGCATCTTGCCGTCGGTGCGCGTGAGAATATTGTCGCCGTAGTTGCCTACGACATCGCGGTTGCCGAGAAGGACGTCCGCCGCAAAGCCATCGAGGATCTGCTTCGCGGTCTTCTTGTCGATGCCGTGGATCCGGATCGGCCTTCGCTCCGTTCCAATCTGATCGCCCTCGACGATCGGATGGGCGTAGTGAAGAACGCCCTCGTGCATGAACGTGACCGAGTCCGGAGCGGACAGGCCAAGCCGCCGGTAGATCGCGTTGGAGATGGCCTCCGAGTGCGCCTGCGCGGCGTCGTCGTACTTCTTGACGTACCGCTCGACGCCGTCCTTGCCCCTGTAGAGCCCGCCCTCGTGCGTGCCTTTGCTCTCGCTGAGGCGCGCGTGAAGAATGTTCTCCGCGGCGAGCTTGTGCGGATCCTTCGGACGCGCGGCGAGAAGCTTTGCGGCGAGCTCGGGATCATCGAGATCGACCACGTGCGCGTCCACCATCCCCGCGCCCGTGAGGTGCGCGCCGGCGACGACTTGGTGCTGCGTGTACGGGAAGAACTTGTCGCCCTGCTTGATGAGCGTCGGGACGACGGCTTGCTCGTTGATCACATCTTCGACGGCCCACCGCGCTTCATGCTGGTCGAGTCCAGGGCCGTGCATCATCACGTTCATGGGAGCGACCTTGGTGAGCGCGTTCGCCTCCGCGATGGCGTCAGCCGCCTGCGAGAGCACGTCTTGCTCCGCGTTGCTCCACCCCTCCCAAAACGGAGACGCGTTCGTGTGCGGGAGCCCGTGCGCAAACTGGCCATTGGGGAGTTTCGGGATCTTGCCGAAGATCTGATCCGACTTCGCCTGCTTCTCCTCCTTGGTCATCGGTCCGTGCTGCGTGAGCAGGCCTTCGTCGATCTGCTGCTGCAGAGCGGCCTTCGCCGCCATGTCCTGCGTCGCCTCGGTGCCTTCGGGATCGATGACGCGCGCGGGCTTCTTCGGGGGCGGGGGCAGGCCGAAGAGTTTCCGGTCGACGGTGGAATCGAGCGGCGTACCGGGAGGACTTCCCTTGCGACCCTCGTGATGCCACCGCGCGACGATCTCCGCTCGCGACTTGGGTTTGAGGTTCGGGGGGATCGGCCACGCGATGCGATGCGCGACCACGATCTCGCGATCGTTCGGGCGCGCGGGCGGATGCATCATCGTCCCTTGCCACGTCTCGAAGGGCTCGTTCGTTCGCCGGATCTGGCCGTGCACCGCGTAGCTGTCGGCCGCGGTTCGGTCATCGAAGGTCGCCGCGAGGATCTTCACCGCGTCATCGATCTGCTCGTCCAGATCGTCGATCGCTGCGTGCGTGGCGGCACCGTGCACGTTCATCAGCTCGGTGCGCACGATGCGCTCCGCCCAGTGTGCCGGCGCGCCTTGGAGGAAAGAGGACTTCTCGACGAGCGCGTTCTTCGTGTCCTCCCATGACGATTGCGCGAGCAGCGAGGTGCGAAGAACCTGCTCGAAGTGACCGATGGTGGCGGCGCCGTAGCGATCGAGCACCCCGAGCTTTCCGAGGTGTGGGGCTTCGTCCGCGCCCGGAACTTCTTCGCCGCTCGTGGCGATGCGCGAGAGGAGAGAGGAGCGCGCGCCACGCTTGGCGCTGTCGAGCATTCCCACGCCATCGAAGTCGAGCGGCATGGTGGCGATGCCCTTGAAGCGCCGTTCGCTCTCCTCGAGGTGTCGGATCACGCCCGCGCCCGCGGCTTCGGCGACGTCATCGGCGGAGTCAAACAAGGCCGATTGCATTCCCGGTTTGAGCTGCCGGAGCACGTAGCGCACGTGCATCAGAGCGACGCGCATCTTCTCCGCGGTGAAGGGCGCGGCGTTCGGCGAGATCCCCCCAAGCCGCATGATGAGGTCCGCCTCCGCGCGCTCGAGATGCTCGCGCACGCGCGCGGAACCGACCTTCGCTGCGAGCTCCAGAGCATCGCGGCGATTCTTCGCGAGCGCGTCGGCGACGCTCGGCACGGCGGTTTATCCCCCGTGGAAGGGAGGAGGCCCTGCGGGAGGAGCGCCCGGCCCGCCCTTCTCGGCTTGCGCCGCGACCGCGATCGATCCGGAGTGCTTCGCTTTGAACTCCGGCATCGTGAGATTGCCGTCCGTGCCGGGGAGCGGAGGAAGGCCGACGGACGCGCGTGCTTCGTTGACCGTAACGATCGCAGCGAGATCGGACGCCGTGAGCTTGAGTACCTGCGCTTCGGCCGGCGGGGTCGCAACCGGAGGGACTTCGGGCTCGCCCTCGACGAGAGGAAGCTCGGGAAGCGCGTTGGGATCGGCGGGAGGCAGTGCGCCCGCGGGGCCGCCCATCGGAGGGAACATCGCGGCCTGAGCCGCGTTGTCGGCGGCGATCTGCCCCGACATTCGCTCGCGCTCCTGCGAGGGTTCGACACCGAACATCGCGGCCGCCAGATCGCTCGCCGTCTCGCCGGAGACGAACGCCTTGCCTCCGGTGGCCATCTGCAACGTGGTGGCCATCTTCGACTGATCGTCGTAGGTCGGCTGGAAGTACGGCGGCCACGTGAGTTCCACCTCTCCGGCCGATCCGGGATCGCGCTCGATGGGAGTGGGGACGGCTTCGGCCACGACCTCACCGGTCATCGGGTCCGCCTGATCCATCCGCACGATGCGGGGAGGAAGAGAGAGCACGAAACGCGCGGGCGCTTGCTCACCGGTCTCGGGATCGACCGCGACGATCTCTTCATCCATTCGCATGCGCGCGACGGTCACCATGTTCTCGAGCATGCGCGTAACCGCCGCGGCGTACTGCTCGCGGAGCACGTCCGCGCGCGCGAGCATCGGCGCATACATCATCTTCATCGCGACCGAGCTCGTGCCCTGAGAGGCAATCTCGTTCGGATCGGCGACCACGCACTGCGCGGTCTCGAGGATCGATCGCCGGAGCTCGGTCAGGAGCTTGATGCCAGCGTCCACGGACGTGCCCGACAGCTCCATGTATTCTGCATCGCCCTCTTGGCCGAGAAGCAGGGCGTTGTCCGATCCCTTCTTCACGCCGCCGCCCATGCGCGCGAGGTTCGGATCGACCTTCAACTTGAGGGTCGGGTCGAGGTTCATGATCGCGCCGCGCATGACGGTGGACGAGAGCACGTCGAGTTGATCGAGCTGGTCGTACAGGCCGTCATAATCCGCGGTGCCGTCGATCTCGTCGGTCGGCAGGTTTTGGATCCATTCGAAGTGCAGAACGCCGTCGCCGTGTCTGCTCGAAAGCTCCTCGTCGACTTCCCAGATCGGATCCTTGTTCTTCTCGAAGGGCACATCGTGGAAGACGAAGTCCGCCTCCGGAGTCCAGTCGCGGCGATACCAATAATGCTGCTTGTTGAAGCCTTTGCCATCCCACTTCACCTTGTGGAACAGATAGACCTCCGTGACGTGCTGCGGCTTCAGCGAGAGCCGATCGATCCATGAGTGCACGTGAAGATGCTTCGCGTTGTGCACCTCGAATCGCGGGCGCCCCTCGTGAAAGCACCACGAGACGCCCACCGTTCCCATCGCGCCCCCGAGCGAGCGCGCGCGGATCATCGTGGCGGGGAGGCGACCCACGCGCGAGATCGTACGAACGAAGTCCTCTCGATTCTCGTCGCCTTCGACCTTGATCGCGGGAAAGCGGTTCTCACCGAAGAGGAGATTGGTAAACGCGTCCACGATCGTCTTGCCGAGTCGCACCGGCGTCGACGGCCGGCGCATGTTCAGCGGGATGTAGACCGGCGACTTCTCCGCGCTGATGAGCGGCTGCATCGCGCGCGGCGAAACCACGCGACCGTCGAAGTCGTAGAGCTTCGCGTCGTGGCGCGAACACTCGTACACCGATTGCTTGCCATCGAGTTCGCGCCACCGGTCTCCCTCGAGGACCGAGCGCGGGCGAAACTGATCGCCACCCTGTCCCACGGACGAGAACGAGAGCACGTTGTTCGCCGCGACTTGCTGGACGGCCGCCATCGATCAGAGCCCTCGCGCGCGCATGGCGCGATCGCGTGCAGAGCCAGCGAGTGGGGCGTCGATCTGCGGCCTCGAGGGGCCGGTGTATCGCGGCACGGAGCCCTCCTCGATCATCTGGACCGCTTCGGGGCTGAGTCGCACGCCCCACTGCTCGGTTTCGGGTTCCTGCTCGATCGGCGAATGGGTTGGCCGCCCGGCCACGCGGAGGCCCGCGCGCACCATCGACCAACCGATCCACCTCCGGAACCGTCCGAAGACTCCGCGCGCGCTCACGCCGGCGAGCCTACCACGCGCGGTCAGGTTCGCTGCTTGGCTCGCTCTCGTTCGATCTCTTGCCGGAAGGTCGCCCCAAGCCTTTGAACCGTCTGCGCCATCAGTTGCATCGCATCCGGCGGGACAGGGGCCGCGTCAGCATGCGGCTTCTTTTTCTTCGGCTTCTTGTCGTCCTTCTCTTTCGAGGCCGCCATCATCCACCCCCTTCCCGCTCCACCACCCGCGCACGCGCGTACGCCTGGAGCCGCTGTTTGATCGCGTTGAAGTCGGCGAGGAGTTGCGGATCCTTGTCCGCCATCTCCGAGTTCGGAGACATCGAGAACATCTCGGCGCGGTTCGGGTACTCCTCGTCCGGGGTCATGTAGACCACGAAGCCCCACGCGTTTTCCTCCGTCGCGGTGGCGTCGTAGACGAACATCGTTGTTTCAGTGAGCGGTTCGAGACTCGGCATTTCACTCCTCCGTTGGTTGGGTCTTCAGCGCTTCGATGTGAGCTTCAATCGCAGCGCGTTCCGCCTTCGCGGCTTCGAGCTTGGCGGCTTCTGCTTCGGATTCGACGCGTAGTTTCGCGGCGCGCTCTTGCTCGGTGGCGACCATCTGCTCGGTCTCGAGACGTTGCAACGCGAGCCCTTCCCGCTCGGCCGCCATCTCGCCGAGCTTGTCCCGAAGCTTTCGCGGGCTCGCGAGCACCTCGTCGAGTTCCCCGTCGCTCGCCTTGCGGACGATCGGCTCGAGGTCTTTGAAGAGTCGACGAAGATCGCGCGCAACGGCGCGGCCAGCTTCACCGCGCGCCGCGAGATCTTCGAGCGTCATCGCCACTCGCGTAGGAACGCCACCCGCGATGACGCCGAGCTCGGGATCAACCGTGTCGATCTCCACGAGGAGCGTTCCGGTCGAAGCGATGTAATTCAATTGGAGGATTTCAGGCATCGGCGTTGCTCCTTCAGTGGACCCACGGGGCGCCGATGATGGTCACGCCCGCAGAACCCGGTCGGATCCATACCTCGCACGATGATCCGTTCGCGAGCGTGACCGTAGCCGACCCGCCCACGGCCGTCTTGATGACGATCGAAAACGCACCAGTGCACTCGTTGCGAATGAGCTTCCGATATGCGGCGTCGTCGTTCGTGGGCGTCGGGAGAGTGAGATTCTTATTCCCGGTGATCGCGCCCGTCGTTCGAATTTGAAAACGGCTATAAACCCCGACAGCGGGCGTTTGGTCCGCATCTGCCATCGCTTGCGGCATGGTCCCATCGATCGCGTAAGGCCCACTGATGCCGTGCATCGGCCAAATGCGTTGGATGGATCCGCTGACCATGTAAAGCGTGGTCGTGGCCGCGTGCGTGAATTGAATGGCGTTTCCCGCGGCACTCACACCGAACTTCAGCGCGGTCACGCTGTTCACGGCCGTGAAGCTGGAAGGCGTGCCGAGGCACATCCCACCCGTCGCGTCGAGCGCAAGCAGAGTGAGATCCGTCGTGTTGCCCACGTTGCGGAAAGCCGCGATCGTGCGCGCGCCGTACGGAAACCGGTGATCACCAATGGTGGCGAAGTTGCCCGTGCCGCCGTACTGCACGTAGTTGTCGAGCCGAGTGACGCCGTCAACGTGAAGTCCGATTCCCGCCGCGGGGTCGGCGTCCGAGCCGATGCGCACGGCACCCGCGAACCGGCTCGGCGCGGCGATGCTTTGCCGAAAGGCGACGCCACCGATCGCGGGGCCCGCGAGCCGGAGAACGCCGGTGGCATCGGAGAACGCATCGCCGGCGACGATCTGCCCGTTCGGACCGATCGACATGCGGAGCACGCCGGCGTCGTCCGTCTCGTCATAGGTTGGCGCGGTGTAAAAGTATTGCGCCGTCGCGTCGGGCGCGCCCCAACCGCCACCCCCGAAGTAGAGCGCTCGCTCGATCGTGGGAATGTCGAATCCGCAGAGTCCGGTGAAGGGCTTGTTCGTGGGCGCGACGCCCGCGGTGCCCGCGCGCGCGATGGCGTAGAGCCCACCGTTGCCTCCGTCGCCGCCCCACGGATCGCCGTTGTTCAGCGAACCGACGACGAACGCGGTGTAGATCGACGTCGAGCCGAAGGCACCATCCGCGTCGATGCCTGCGGCGGTGGCGCCGTCGAAGCGTGCGTTGCCGGCGACACGCAGCTTGGTATCGACCTCGACGAAGTCGGCGGTGCCGATACCGAGCTGATTGGTGTCGTTCTTCCAGAAGAGATTGGCGTTGTCTTGGATGACGTCGCCGCCGGGACCTGCGAAGAGGATGCCGCCTTCGGTGAGCGGATCGAACTCGGGGAGGTTTTCGGTCGCGGCCTCGAGATCAGTGACACGCGGCGCGAGCGCGGCGACACCGGCCGCCGCCCCCATGACCGTGTTCACGAACGTTGCATCGAGCCCGATGGTGCGATCGGCCGAAAGATCTCCTCCGCCGGTGAGTGGAGCGTCGGTCGCGATGAGCCGCGCGGCAGGAACTTCACCCGGCCCTCCGGGACCGCCGCCGACGCCACCCGCGAGCGCGAACGCGGAGAACATCGCGAGGAGATCGAGACCGGAATGTCCCGCGCCGTGACGCCGCGTGCGAACAAGATTCGCGACGGCTTCGACGGGCGCGTTGGGTAGCGGGAGCAGTTGCCCACCGGCCGCGCGCACCATGTCGAGATCGTCACGCGTGTCGTCGAACTCGCGAGCAGCGGGATGGTGAACGTTGCTCGGGAGCTTCGTGTCGTTGAGCAGAAGGAACCGAGACATCAGGTCGCCTGCACCGCGAGGTTTCCGCCCACGAGAAACACGTATTCGCCATCCGGCGGAGTCGCCGGAGAGGGGATCGAGATCCACGCTTCGAGCGAGCCGACGCCCGGATCAGCGGGCCCCCCATCAGCGAGCGAGATTGTCGGCGTGGCGATGACCTTGTCGACGGTGAGATTGAACGTGGTGCCGAATTGAAACCACCGTTCGATTCCCGCATCCCAAAACCAGATCGTGACGCCCGGGATCGCGGGCGGGATCCCCCCGCCAACGTAGGCGTAGGCGATGGCGAGCCGCTGCACCACCACACCTTGCGGTCCGACGAACGGACAGGTGAGCACGGGGCGATCCTTGCTCGGGCGCGCGACGGAGCCGTTCTGTCCTGCCGTATTCGGCGTGAGATCGGCGGCTTGTCCGAGCTGCTTGGTGGGGTCGGTACTCGCGCCGATGAAGCGCGAGAAACGGAAGGGGAATCGCATCGTGAAGTCCTCCTCAGCCGCGCGTCGCGCTGACTGCGGCCCATGCTACGCGAAGGCCCGGTGCGGTGCCGTAGAGCGAGAAGGACGCGACGCCTTCGCTCGTCGGGTTGACCGAGACTTCACCGCGGACGAGCCATCCGCCGTGCGAATCGGTCGGTCCGAGATCGCGCGTTCGCCGGAGCTCCGTCCTCGAGGACAGACCGAGCTTCATCGTGTTCGCGCGCGCAGCGACGGACATGAGTTGAATCGAGCCCGGAGCATCGGGGGCCTGTTCGCGGGAGCGCGCCGCGAGGGCCTCGGACGGTACGAGGCGAGCGACCCAGTGGATGACGCGATGGTCCGGGGTGACGTACAACGCGAGCGGGCAGACCGATTGCGGCGCGAGATTGTCGAGCGGCCATCCCGCGCCCCACCCGCGCCGCATGTAGCCTCCGATGCCGCTCAAGGCGAACATCGAAGCGTCCACCGGGAGGCTCGCGCCTCCGCGCTGGCGAATGGCCGTGGCGACTTGTGGCTCGACGAGAGAGCCTTCCCAGTAACGATCCTCGGGATCCCAGACGACGATCTGCTGCTTGTTCATCGTGCTGAGCACGCTAGCGCATCGCTGCCTGGTCGTCCGCTGGCGCGGGGCGATTCAGAAGGAGCCAGTTGGCGAGCGCGAAGCGATGCCTCGAGGCGCGCGCGCCCGCGCTCGAGGGATCGGGGCACTGCTCGCCGCCCTCCGCGTAGTGGGCCAAGCGCTCCTCGACGGGGCGCCCGCGGCACGCGCGAAAGGAGGCCTGCATCATCCGGATGCCGGAGTCGATGCAGACCTCGATGCTCTGATGGATCTCCGCGCGCGTGACGGAGAGGAAGCCGAAGTTCGATTGCCCAACCTGAAGGAGGCAATGAGATTGGCCATGGTCTCCGATGGCCGTGGGATCGAAAGCGCTCTCGTACTTGCCGACGGACACGAGGAGAGCGGCGGTGCGCTCCGCTCCGTGTGCGCCGGTGAAGAGCGGAGTCGCGACTGCAGCGCGCGCGATTGCTTCAGCCGTCCGCTCGTAGGTCGAGCGATACGGATGCGTCGATTGTGCGGCCATCATGAGAGCGAGAACCCAAGAAGCGGTGACCATGGGGCGCGCACCCTATCAGAGGCGGCAACGCAGCGGTCATGAGCTCGAAGACGAACGGGATTGTCCACCGTGACCTCAAGCCGGAGAACCTCCCGATCGGAGCGGGGGCCTATGCCATGTTCTGGTTTCGCGGCGGGCTGTCCTTCCTCGCTCCGAGGAGCGTGGAGACGACCGAGATCGTGCACGTATCCAATGGCAACGCGAAGCTTCTCCAGATGAAGCACCCGCCGAAGGAGGCCTTCGCCTCGAGGTGCGGTGACACGTCCGGAGTGACCGTGCTGCCGAAGACGGCTTCAGAAGAGCGATGGGCCAAGACGATCCCCGGGCTCGCGATCTGCGTCGGCTGCGCTCGCGCGCGGCAATGACCCGGCGTGGCGCGCGTCCCGAGGCCCATCCCGATCGGCTTGGCCAAGAAGGCCGCCCGTCGATTCTGGTCGCGGGTCCAGCGCGGCGGCCCTGACGAGTGCTGGCCCACCAACTGGCCGCCCAACGACCGTGGGTACGGCGTGTTCGGCTTGCGCGCGAGGCAGAACGTCTACGCGCACCGCTTCGCCTGGGTGCTCCTCCGAGGGCCGATCCCAAGGGGCCTCTGCGTCCTACACAAGTGCGACAACCCCCCTTGCGCGAATCCCGCTCACTTGTTCCTCGGCACGAAGACAACGAACGCGGCCGACCGTGAGGCCAAGGGGAGGACGCCGCAAGGAGAGCGCTCCCACAACGCGAAGATCTCGAACGAGGACGCGCGGACTATCCGAGAGCTAGCGAGTCTCTCGATCCGGTATGGGGAAATCGCCTTGCGCTTCGGGATGAGCCGCGGTCAGGTCAGCCGCATCGTCACGGGGAAACAGTGGAAGAAGATCTCGTGACTCACGCCACGTCGTCGTGGCGCTGCATCCGGTAGAGGCGGATCTCCTCGTCCGAGATCGGAGCAGGTAGGTTATCGCTCGCCGCGAGCTGCGCTGTCGCCACAAGTTTCTCGGGCGCCCCCCGCCAATTGGGAGAACCAGCAGAGAGCCTGGCGAGTGCTTCTTCTCCTCCGACAAGAACGTTGAAGTCTGCATCCACTCCGTTCGGCAGGCGAAGTCCTCTATTCCCATCGAATTGAACCAGCGTGATGCCTCTCCACGGTAGCGGGACGGTGCGCTTGGCGACTTCCTCCGCCGTCGGATCGCGCGCGGGGACCTTCGCCGCGGTGATGTAGTCCGCGAGCCAGAGCGGGCCCTTCGCGAAGTCGGGATACTTCCTGAACTCGACGCGATCCATCCAATGCCGGTAGCTGTATCGAAGCCAGTGAAGGCCCGTGAGCTTGTGCGTCTCCTCGAGGTAGAGCAGACACCAATCGGCGATCTGCTCCTTGGTGCAGCCCCACCGCTTCCACTCCGATTCGCGCACGACGGGCGTGGTGCCGACCTTCTCGGGAGGTGGCCACTCGAGATCGGCCGCGGGCAAAAGCTCGCCGGCGTACTTGCCGAGGAAGTCGATCTTGCGAACGTGTTCCTGCGCCTGCACCCGCGGGTCGAGATGGGGGAGTGGATACGTGAAGCAGTAGGCGCCGGGGATGACGCCGACGTCCTTCGCCTGCTGCACGTTGAGCGCGAAGCGCGAGTCCCGGCCCTTGTCGTTGCCGACCGCGCACCGCATGATCGCGAACCGAACGCCTTCGCGTGCGACCGCCGGCCAAGGAACCGCTCCCTGAATGACCGAGACGTCGATGCCCCGGATGAGCGGCGACGAGGTGGGGATCACGGGGATGAGACCTTCGGCTTCCGCGCGCGTCCAGGTCTTCGGCCCAACGACGGCATCGGGGGTGAGTCCACGCGCGGATTGCCACGTGCGCGTGGCGGCCGCCGTGATGGGGCCGAAGTCGCCATCGGGCGAGACGTTCAGGATGCGTTGCCAGAGGACGACGTCGGTGCCGGTCGAGCCGGGGCGAAGCGTGGGGCGCATGGTCGGGAGCGTAGCGCTGTCAGCCGTGCTGCGCTGCCGCCCAGCGCAAAGCGACGTGCACAGGCGTGCCGTGCGCGATCATGCGAGAGACGGGCGCGAGTCGGGCTTCAAGCTTGGCGAAGCAATTGTTGCAGCGCACGGTGATCGTGACGCCGCCGTCAACGATGAGATGTTGGGCATCGGCGCGATCGCACCCGTCGCAAGGGATCACCTCGCGCACGGGCTCGCGCGTCACGGTCTACTGCCGGCCTCGAGGGGTCCCGCATCGCGCGCGCCGCCCGCGGGGTAGTCGGGCGAGACCGGAGCGCAATTTTGCTTCGGGTCCTTGCACTCGGGGAACACGTCCTTGTGGCACGCCGAAAGAACGAGCGAGAGGGTCAGCACCCCGAGAAAGATCACGAGCGCAATGAGGAAGGTGCCGAAGGTGAGCGTCCAGGCTTCGGCGAAGGAAATGCGGCGCTTCATTCGTCCCTCGTCACGGTCGTCGTGGTGCCCTCGATGCCGCGCACGAAGCGGTTCAGCACCGGGAGCTCTTCGGGAGTCGCCGCGTTGCCCGAGAGTTCGAACCTGTCCGGTCCAATCCGATCGCCCATCGCGTAGATGCCCCGATAGAGCAAGACGACGCGATCGCGTCGGAACTCGTGGACGATCTCGGCGTCCTCTTCGGGGCCGCCAATTCGGTCTTGGACTTTGACTTTTTCACCCATGGGAGCGGAGCCTAGCACTCGAGCGCGAGCGGCTTCGGCGTGCAACCGGATCCCATGGGATCCGGTCGTGGAGAGAGTCTGACTATTGACGATGCTTCGGTCGCGCCGCCCATCGGAGCGCGATCCTCTCCGGCGTACCCTGCTTGATCATCTGCGCGACGATGCGCAGGCGATCCTCGAGTTGCTCGAAGCACGCTTCGCATCGCGTCGCGATCGTCTCGCCGCGAGAGTTGATGAGCCGCACGGTGGCCGGCTTTCCGCAGACACCACACGGCTCGACGACGATCCGAATCCTCACTTCCTACAGCGTACCGAACCGCACGCGCGTGCGTCCTCCACGGACTTGGACGTCGCAATGCAATCGGGCTTCATGCGCATCTGCCCGGACTCCTCGGCTTGCCGGCAGATGTCCTCGCACGACTTGCCTCCGGGGACCTGCTTGGACTCGGGGCATCCGAGATCGGCGAGCTTCGCGCATGCGGACGCGCACGCATCGGGCGAGGGGATGTAGGGGCCTGCATCGTCCTCGCGCGGCGTTGGGGGAGTGGGCTTCGTGGGTTCCGGGGGACAACCGAGCGCGAGCCACGAAGCCGCAAACAGAACCGGCAGGAGACGGCGCATCGGCGATCAACCCCCGAGAGGGGCGGCCGGTGGCGGGGGCTTGGGTCCTGCGAGCCCGGGAGGCTTCGGCCCCATGGGCGCGGGGGGAGGTCCTTGCGGCGCGTGCGGAGCGCCCGCCTTGGCCGCGAGATAGACCGCCGCGACCATCGCCCATGGCTGTTGATAGGTCGGCCAGTCTTTCTGGACGATCGCGCGCGCGAACGCCCACGCGGCGGGGTCGGTAGCGAAGGGGGGAGGATCATCGGGGCGATTCGGGGTCGTGCCGCCCTGCTGAGCCCATTGCTGCGCATCCGGCGGGAGCGAAGTGGCCGCGCTTTCGCTGAGCAGCGCCCCGCCTCCGGAATGGGGCGCCGCGGGCCCTGGCGGCCCTCCTGGCGCGCCTCCGGGGGGAGGGGGTCCCTTGGGTGCCGGCGGGCCGGAAGGGCCTCCGCCGGGAGCCCCTAGCTTGTTGCCGGCCCACTTCTTCAAACCACCGCCACCGCCCGGGGGAAAACCCATGTGCTTGACCCTTTCCTTTCGCTCCGGAGCTTACTTCACCCGAGCTGCACGATGTAGAAGTCGCCGGCCGTCGAGTCGAGCACGAACTCCTCATCGACCCACACGAAGCCGCCGTCCCCCCAGAGCGACCCCCATGAGTTGAGGATCAAAAACTCGCGCCGGCCGCGGCTGTTCGTTCGGTAGGCGACGATGAGCAACATGTGCCCGCCGCGACGGTCGCTTCCCGGAGCGCCGAGAATGTCCTTTCCGGAGAACTCGAGGAAAGGGGCATCCACCTCGAGGCCGAAGGGCACGGGGAAGCCGGCGCTGATGGCTTGGCAGATCCCATCGAGGAGCGATTGCCCCCAGGTGTCGATGCGCCGCCACTCGGTGAGCCGGTGAGCGCTCGCCGTCATCAGGACGTCAAGGGGAAGCTCGGCATCGATGGTGCTCTCGTCGAGCGGCCACTGCTCGCGCGAGACGATGCCCCACTCGCGAACTCCACGCGCGGCCTTGCGCGGGTAGCAGCCGATGTCGAGCAACGGATCGTCCGGAGTCGCGCGCGCGAGCACACGAGCGAAGGTGTAGATCGACGACTCGCTCGTGAGCGGCTCTTGCCACCTACCGAGTTTGCGATGCCGGATATCGATCGCGGCCGCCATCGATTGCCCGACGCAGGAGTTGCTCGAGAATTGATCGCGCACGACGGGCACGAAGCTCGCGAGAGAAGCTTCTCGAGGTAGTCCACGGGGAGCGCCGAACAGAGCGCGCGCGGTGAAGTCGTTCTCGTCCGTCGGATCCTTGAGCCAGCCGAGCGTGGGGCCGTTGCCGTTGGCCGGCGGGGGAGGGGTCGAGATCGAATCCTGGTCGAGCGTGTACCGCTCCTCTTCGTCGCCGGGCATGCGCGCGAGGCTACCACGCTCAATTGCGAGTCGCGTCCTCCGGGAGGCCCGCCATGAACTCGCCAACCTCCACGACGAGTGCGTGATGCTTCGGGCAGAGACATTCGCGCGGGGGGATCCCCTTGGCGATCGCCATCGCCCCAGAAGCGAAGGCAACGACGATCGCACGATCGATCATCGCGAGCGAGATCGACGCGCCGGGCTTGATGTCGTCGAAACAGCAGGGGCATTCCTCGGAGGTGGCCATGGGAAGAGGATTGCCGCTTCAAGCGCAGCGCCCGAGATGCACCGGTCTCGGGTTGCCCTCTCGAAGCTCGAGTCGCCCGCCGCAGAGCCCGCACGGGAGCACCGTCGCGGGGACGGGAGCGAGGTACGCGTCGAGCTTGCGCCGGCATTCGTCGCATCGCCGCGTGACGCGAGTAACGGTGGGGCCCACGCGCGGGGGCACGAGCGCGCCGCAGTCAGCGCACCTCGAACGGAGTTCCGCGCGCGCCATGCTGCGATGATGCTTCAACCGGAGCTCGCGGCGCCGGCGACATTCAGGGCATCGGCGTTCGGTGCTCAACCGGGAAGTGAGCGTGAGCAGCGGCACCGGGCCGGCGCAATCGGCGCATCGGACCATCGCTTCGCGTTGCGCGCGGCGCCACTCGGATTCGCTGGTCGACCGATGAAGGTGAGTCTCGACGAGCCACGCGAATTGGAACTCTCGCTCGCGGACGCGCGTGGCTTCGAGCCACTCCTCAGCAATCTCTTGTCGGGTAAATGCCACGAAGCCGTTCAGCGTACTGCCTTGTCCGCGGAGAAGGCTTCGAGAGCACGCATGATCGCTTCGGGTCCTTCACCGACAGCGATGAGCGGGTGCTTCGCGTTGTCACGCAGCGAACGAACTTCGTTGATCAACTCGGTGCATCGCGCTTGGACCGCGGTGAGGTTTTCGTCAGCGATGCGCGCGTGCCGGAGCGCGCGCCCGAGTACGTCGGACGGGGCAACTCCAATTTCGGTGGCGAATTGGTCGCCCGCGAGCTTGAGCAAGACGTCCACCTTCTCGCGCGGCAGCTCGAGTCGCGCGTAATCGAGCGCGCGCATGATGGGCGCCACCGGCTTCGGCGCTTCGACCTTGGGGATGAGGCCTGGCGCGGTGAGCAGTCGCGCGTGCGCGCGGGAGGCGACGCGCTGGGCGATCGTGGGAGCCTCGTCGGTGCCCACGCGCGTGTTCCGTTCCTCGGCGATGGCTTCGTTCGCGGTCCACACGAGCGCTTCGAAGATGCGCCCGCGCGCCAAGTCCGCGGCGTCGGGTCCGGTGTTCCGTCCGTCCGTCGCGACCACATCGAGCACGGCGGCGTCGCGTTCGTTCGCGGTTACGCCATCGACGATCGAGCGGGCGCGCCCGGCAAGCGTGGTCATCGTGAGCTCGGCGATGCGATGGGCCGCTTGGGCCTCGGGCGGGATGTCGAACTTACCTTGCCCGATCCGCATGAAGCCGGCGGCGCGGTCCTCAGCGATGAACGTGTGCACGGCCGTCTTCACCGCTTCGCGCAATCGTTCGGCAGCGGCGGTGGCGTCCTCGCGGTCCTTTCGCAGCTTCGCTTCGAGCTTCGCTTCGATCTCCTTTTCGCGCGATTCGATCGTCGTTCGTGCTTCGGTGACTTGCGACTTGAGCTCGGCGTTCTCGTCCACCAACCGATCGCGCAAGGCGTAGAGCTGAATCCGCTCGCTGCGCAATTCGGTGTTCGACCTGACAGCTTCGTCGCGCTCGTTGCGCATCACGTTGCAGGCGATCGCCGTCTTGGCGTGCTCTTTGCGGAGCCCGTCGAGCTGCTCCTCGATCGAATCAAACGCTTGCTGCAGTTGATCGAGTTCTTCGCGTTGCAGCGCACCGATCTCGCGGAGCGCGTCACCGATGATGCGATCGCTCTCGGTGGCGGCCGATGCCGATCTCTTGCGCGATTGAATCTCGGTGGCCTTCGAGAGCGAGGATCCTTCCCTCGCGCCAACGATACCCGAGGCCATGTCAAAGGCCTTGTCGAACGCGGTGCCCACCGCAGTCGCAATCGCACCACGCACCTTGCGTTGAATCTCTCCGTCGTCGTTCATGTCCTCTCGGTTGCCGCGCGCACGAGGGTGCAAGTTGCTCATCGTCATCAGTCACGAACCTCCGGCACAACGCCCATCGGGTGTTGAAACGACCACTGCATCCCGAGATCGACACCGATCATCCGATTGGCTTCCGCGAGTTCCAACGCGCGGAGCACGCACGCGCGAGGATCGGCATCGTGCACGGTGTGCCCTCGTCCACGACGAGAACGCTTGCCCGCAACCGTCGCGGTCCACCCTTGGCCGTCTCGTCGAATCGAGACCCGCACCTTCCACGGATCGGCGCGAAACCTCGCGAGCACACGCGCCATCGCTCAGCCCGTCTCTTCGGTGAGGATGGCGATGATCTTCGGCTCGTCGATGACGCGGCCTCGTATCCCTTCCCTCGTCACCGCGTTCTTCACCGACTCGGCCGCTTGTCGATAGATCTGCTCGACCGAGGCACTGTCGTCCCACCGATCCTTGAGCACGATCTCGAGTGTCACCTGCACGCGCGCGGTTGCGAAAACCTTCTTGCTCATGCCTTCGTCATTGCCGCCCCAGACAAGAGCTCATGCCCTCTCGGTTGCCGCACGGAGCACGCGATCGGCCGCTGCGGCCTCCGCGGACGTGAGGGGAACTCGATTCGCTCTCAGCCGGCAGGCGTGCGCGGCCTTGGACTCGATCGATCGCCAGAGCGAAGCGGCGTCCAGAGCATCGGGGAGATCGGGTCCCGTGGGGAGATCGTGAAGCAGCGTCTGGTCGCTTCTTCGCGGACCGAGCCGGCCGAGTAGCGTGACCGCGTGATCGGAGATGGCCTTGATGCGCTTCTTGCGCGCGAGTAGGAGCACGGTCTCGGGAGGCATCTCGGCGATCGACTCACGGCGCCACGCGTGAATCGCTCCGGGTGCGGAAGGGCATCGATAGTCAGCGTGGTTGTTCGGATCGCGCCGCTGGCCGCAGCGCGCGCAGCGTTGAGACGTCATGAGCGCCAGTCCTCAACGCATCGGCCGTCGTAGGCCTCCTCGAGTGTGGCTTCGCCCATCTGCGAAAGGGCTTCGGCGACATCGACATCGCGTTCGTCCATCGGCTCGGGAGGCAGGAATTCGGAAAGCAAGAGCGGTTGTCCGATGACGAGCGCGCGGCCTCGGGCGTCCTTGACGATCTGGTCATCCGTCACCAGGTAACGCCGCGTTCCCTTCATTCGATCGCGGAGGTTGTACCAGCGGATCTCGACCTCGTGCGGCTCCGCGCGCGGGAAGTAGACGTCCTCCACTCGCCCGTCGATGCTCCTCCTCACGGGACGACCCGCGTGCCGTCGAGAAAGAAGACGGGATCGGCATCGGAAGAGAGCGACCACACGACCATCCCGCGGCCCCCATCAATCGCAACCCGGAGAGCGGGCCCGTGCGTGCCGATGTCGACGACTTCGCCGATGTCGAATGTGCCTCGCTTGGTCTTGGACATCACGCGCTCGCCGACCTTCGCGGGACGCGCGAGCACCTTGAACGTTCCGTCCGGCTTCGTGATCGTGCGTTTGCCCACGAGCTTCCCGGTGATGTGTGGCTCGAGTCGGGAAACTTCAGCACCGTCGAAGTGGTGCGTCTCGCCGTCAACGGGCCACTCGCGATCCTCGCCGGCGTTCGTGACCACGTGAAGGATCGGCGCGTGATCGGGCCCGGTGATGCTGACGACCTCGCCCCACTCGACGCCGCGCATCACGCGATCGCTGTTCTTTGCGGGGCGCGGGAGGAGCACGATCTTGCCTTGGTGACACCCCGGGCAAGAGTCGCCGACGTTCCGCTCGAAGTGCGAGCTGCGGTCGGCCCACCCGCATCCGAGCGAGCATCGCCACCCGCCCCACGCGAAGGGGTCAACGACGCGCATGCCTTCGGGCGTTCGTTCCAACGTGACCGCGGCGGTGCGCTCGCTTCCGTCTCGCGCGAGATCGACCCCCATCTCGTAATCAATGTCGATGACGTTCCCATCGGCGTCGAACCGCGCGCGCATCGGGGGGCAGTCGCGCATGACGAACTCGGTGTAGAGCCGCTTCGCGATCGCCCATTGGTGCGCGACGAACGCGGCGTGTCGCGTGACGTATTCGGCGTAATGCTGCACCTCGCGCGACTCCGTCGCTTGGAGCATGCGCGTGAAAGCAACGACGAGTTCTTGTTGAGCGCGCTCGGCTTCATCGTAGGTCTTGGCCGCGGCAGGGTGCTTCTCGCGGAATCGTGACCGACGTTCGCGCTCGAGTGTGTCTTGCACCACGGCCTTGTCGTAGGGATCGGCGCTCATCGCTTCGCCCCGAAGTCTGAATCGAACAGGGCGATGGTGCGAGGGAAGAGGCGCGTGAGGATCGCGTGCACGACGCCGGCATACTGCCGAATCTCGTACTGCGCGGTGAGAGGGAGCCGGAGCGAGAGGAACGAAAGCCACCCGCGGAGGTTCGCCGTCGCGCGCATCTTCGAGTATCGGCCGACGGGCAGAACGAGCCGCGCGAGTTCCTTCGGAGTGCCCGCCGCGAGCGCGTGCTGGTAGGTCGCCTCCGCAGTGGCGTAGGCGTCCTTGATCTCGGCTTGGATCTCCGCGGCGCGAGCGGGTGTTAGCTCCGCGTCACCGTGCGCGCCGGCCTGCTTGGTGACGTGCCCTTGCTTCATCAAGAGCCGCTCGGTGGTCGGCACGTAGTTCAAGTCCGGGAGCGGCGCGTACCGCGCGGAAGCTTCGTTGTAGCCGAAGGGGACGCGGTGCCGGTGCCACTCGCGGAAGACGAAGATGGGGGCCTGCACCTCGATGGTGACGCCCGCCATCTCGAAGGGCGTCGCGTGCTTGTTCTTCCAGAGGTACGCGAGCAGCTTCTCGTCGCCGACCTTCCACTCGAGGCCCGTCCCACGGCAGGCCTCGCAGCGACTCTCCTCGGTGTCCACTCCGAGCGAAAAGCCTGGAGGGAGCACACCACGACCCTTGCACGCTGGGCACTTCTGCCCGGTCTCGTGGCCCCATCCCTCGAAGCCCTTCTGCGTGCTCATGCGCGCGGCTTCGATGACGCGCTGATCGCTCCCCCAGACGTCGATGAGCTCCACGTAACCGTGATCGAGAACTTGGATGCGTTCGTTCATGCCCGCGCTGTTGCCGCTCCGCGACCGGATCCCATGGGATCCGGTCAGCGCTTCGAGCCGTGGGCGATTCGCGCGCGCATCGCGAGCGCGCTGATGGGATCGGGACCGTAGAGCGGGGGAACGTAGCCAAGCTCGCAGGCATCGAGGTACGTACCCGGGGAGTGCTCCTTGACGCCCATCCAAAGCCGGCGCTCGTGGTGATCGTGTTGATGCTGTCGGAGCTTCTTCCAGTCGAACGCGAGCCCGCCCGAGTACGGAATTCGGAACGCGATGGCGAAGTTCTCGCCGCGCGCGCGATCGATGACAGCGAGCTCGTAGCGCCCGCTCTCGTCGAAGAACATGAGATAGCGGATGCGCGGAGCGAACTTCTTCATGCGCTCGTCGTTGCCGCTTCTCAGCGCGAGGTGAGATCCATCTGGATCGACCCGCCTCCGCCGCTCTGCCCTCCGAGGCGTTGCTTCTTCGGCGCGAGCATGCCCCAGAGACGCGCTTGCTCGCGAGCCATGAACGCGGCCATCAAGACGTCTGCGGTGTGCCTCGTGGGGACGTAGTGGAGGCACTCGAGGATGAAGCGCTCGACGTCCTTGTGCACGCGCCCGTGCCGATCATTGGGAATGAGCCATGCACCGTTTGACATCTCGAGGAAGAGACCAGCAACACCGAATTGGGGGTGTGCTTTACCCGTGGCGGTTGTCGTGTGCGCCTTGATGGGAATCGATCGGTCGATATCGAGTGCAAAGTCGCGCGCGAGGATCTGCGCTCCGTTGCTCTCAATTCGAACAACCGAGTTGTATCGCTGCTGCTTGTCGAGCAGCTTCCGCATCATCTCCGCACCGGGCCACTGACCGGACTCGACGTCGATGAGCTTCCGCACGCCATCCTCGAGGACTTCGAACGTGAAGAACGAAGTGAGGTCATGCTCCTTGCCGATGCCGAACGCGAGATCGACGCCGGTGAAGGTCGGGTTCTGTCCCTCGTAGCGCTGAAGCAAGTGGTGGTGGCCTTGCTCGCGCGCGAGGCGGAGGCAAAGCTCGATGTATTCCTGCTTGCAGAACGACGTCTCGTCATCGCGCGTCTTGCATCGGTACATGCGAGCGAACGCGCCGGGGAGGTGCGAGGTGCGAAGGTCTTCGATGTGCTCGGCGGTGAACTTCTCCGGCCAGAGAGGGATGGCGTTGTCGGGATCGGGATCATGCGCGCGGAGTCGATAGGCGGTCTCATCGGGGCGCGAGGTGGCGGGACGGAGACCGCGGTGGTCCCACGGCTTGCGGCCCTTGCGCATCCACGTGGCGTCATCGGAGATCTCGATATCGCCATCGACGGACATGCGAAGAGTCGCCCACCCCAAACGCTCCAATTCACCGACGAGGTCCCTCGGATGCCAAGGTGTATTGCAAACGACGACTTTGGCACCTACGGGATCGAGTCGCGAGAGAATTGAGGAGTCGACCCACTGGTAAACCTTCTTTCGTTGCTCCTCGGTATATGTGTTTTCGAATGATAGGAGATCATCGATCACAACCCAGTTGAGGCGGGCTCCGAGGATGGCGCCTTCGAAGCCGACAGCGACGAGTGAGGGATCGGGGATACCGGGGGGACGATCGACGGTGATGGCCGTTTGGGTCCACGGGTCTCTGGCGCGGAGAGACTTCCGGAGACGGGGGAAGACTCTTCGGAGCTGGGGAGAGGTTTGGATGTAGTCGGCAACGACGGAGACGGTCTTGTGGGCCTGCTCTTGGGTGGCGGAGATGATGGCTCCGCGGCGGGTGGGATCGTCTCCGAGAAGGAAGAGCGTGGTCGCGGCGGAACAGAAAGTTTTGGTGTGGCCGACGGGGAGGACGAGTTGGCACCGGTCATGGTGCTGAATGAAGTCGAGGATGACGTGCTGATGCGGAAGGCATTGCACGGGGACGCGTGAGGTCTGCTCGCGCATCGTGTACTCGAAGAACGCGGGGAGGTTCTTTCGAGCTCGGCGGACGCGGATCTCGTCCTCCGCGATCAGGCGCTCGTGCTGCTCGGGGGTGAGACGGAGCCAGAAGGCGTCGCGGGAGGGGTCTTGGAACGGGCCCCGGGAGACTGCTGCTGCCATTCCCTGGGGTTTTCACCCGGGGGATGGGGATCGGTCAAGGCCTGCGGGAAACGCGGTCCTAGGGGCGCTGGGGGTGCCAGGGGTTCGGATCGCCCCGGAGCACGGCCTCGAGGGCATCAATCGCGACCTTGAGGTTCGGGGACGCGAGCGTGCCGGGGATGGCGAACTCGGCAACCACATGGCGCGCGAAGTCGACGACCTTGTCCTTGTCCAGAGGGGGAGGGGTTCCGAAGATTCGGGCCTGCATGTTCTCGAGCGCGGCAGCGTAAAGCGTGCGAAGCGCAGCGCCGGAGGTGGACTCCTTCGCGAGCGCGATCGGGTCATTGGCGATCGCAGAGTCGACGGCGTGCTTGACGTACGCGGTGGCGATGAACGCGAGCCAGGGGCAATCGTCCAGGTGACGGCGTTCGTCGATGGGGGAACAGAACGCGCACCGATCGAACCATCGGCGCCGGAGAGCGATGCACGCTTCAATGTGGCGCGTGGCGCGATCAAGGGGCCCGGTTTGATTGGCGAGATCTTCGGCGTCCTTGGCTTCGCACTCGAGGCATCGGTGGAATCCGCGCACGATGCCATGGGGGCATTGCAGGAGCGAAAGCGGAACGGTCTGGACGAACGGCATCACTTCCCCTTGAGCGCATCGCGCGCGGCGTAGACATCCGCGAGCGTGAGAAGCTCTTTGCCTCCGCGTCCCGCGTAGAGCTCGACCCGCTTCGGATCGTTGGGCGTGTGAGCCCAACTCGGACGCCACTCGTCGAGCCCCTCGTTGTCGGCTTCGTCCGCGATGCGCGCGATCGGCTTGAGCGCGGCGCACAGCTTCTCGTTCTCCGCGGTCAGCGCGGTGATCCGGAGCGCGTCGATCGTCCTCGCCCGAATCAAGTCGGCCTCCTCGTTGGGCGGACCGAGGTAGAAGTCCGCGGGGGCGACGTTGGACTTGCACCCCGGCATGTGGTCGTAGCCCCCGAACCCGGTGAAGAACAAGCACGCGCACGATCCGCAGCGGAGATCGAGCCCGACGTTCCTACACGCCTGCTCGATCTCTTCGTACGTGAGGTGCTTGGCGAGCGGCGAGACCGGTGGACGGATCTCCGCGGCGTTCGCGGCGTCGACGAGCATCTTGGCGACCTCGCGCGTATCCGCGCGCCCGACCGATTCCTCATCGCGGTAGATCGTCTTGCCCGATGTCCGCCCCACACGCCAACGATCGATCGTGTTCTTCGCCATGCGCCGTCGTTGCCGCGCGCGCGGGCTCATTCTCGGATGCTTCGTAGAAGGCCGACGACCAGTGCTTCCACGCGCGCGGTGTACGGATTCGACAAGCAAAGCTGCACGCGACCTCGGTGCCCCGGAGGAAGGAGCAGATCGGCGTAACCCGGGAGTTCGTCGATGCGCAATCGCACGAGCCGCATCTCGACGTCCTCAATGAAGCCAGCAAGCGCGGATTGTCGCTCGTCGCTGAGCATCCACTTGAGCGCGTGCAAGATATCGAGCGCTTCGTCTCGCGTGAACGAGACCGGCGACATCAGTTGACCTCGCGGCTTCCGCGCAGAAGTCCGATCTGCTCGGCCATCTTCCGAGTGGAGCGCGCGGCGAGCGGAACGAGCTTCGACCAGGCACACGTAGCGGTCTCACCGCAATCGCAGGTGAGAAGGAGAAAGCAAACGGGACAGCGCTCGGAGCCGTCGTCGTTTGGCTCGCCGGCGTGACCGTGGGTGGCCTTCAGCGCGTTGACGCCGATGACGACGAGCGCGGCCTCGAGGGGATCGAACGCGCGCGATCGCGGACGTATCAGAAGACCGTTGGAGGGGAGAGCCACCGCGGCGGTGAAGGATTGCTTCCGTGGATCGAATGAGCAGGTGACTTCGACCTCGCGTTGGAGCGCAGCGACTCCTTCCGTGTGGAGCGCTGCCTCGAGATGCGCGGCGTGCGTGGGGCAGAGCCTCACGGCGAAAACCCCATGCGCAGGCGCCGGAGCTCCTCCTCGAGTTTCTCGCGCGCGTCGATCTCGTCCTGCACGCCGGCCCGGTAGGCGGCGCGAAGCATCTCAACGAGATCGATCTTCGCCTTCGGCTTCAGCACCTCCGGCACGTTCAACGGATAGGTCTCGAAGAACGTGGTGGCCATCTTCTCGAAGTCATCCTCGACGTCGCCTACCGATGCCTTGGTGCTCATGACCTCCGGTTGCCGCGTCACCTCGGATCGCCGTATCTCGCCTTGAGCGCATCGGCCGCGGAGAGAAAGAGCGCGAGGCTTGTCTCTGCGATGACAGAGCTGCCGTCTTGGAGATCGATTCGGAGAGCGACGCTTGGCTTGCCGCTTTCCATTCCACCCATGAGGCCCGTGACACCGATCGGCTCGGTCGTGTGGTGCACGGTTCGGTCGCCCTTGTGAAGGTCGGGCCAAGCGGGTTCCTCGAGCACGAGATGGATCGACGGCATGGTGGTCTCCTTTCACCGATCGGTTTCGGGATCGTCCTGGGGCTTCTGTTGCGGGGGATCTTCGCCGTCTCCCTCGAGGGAGGGAAGGGGGCCCATCCCGGGAACCGTGGGGACCGGCGGAGGCTTCGGGACCTCGGACGTGGTCGGCGGGTTGGAGGACGGCGAGGGCCGCGCAGCTTCGTCAGGGAGCAGCATGACGAACTCGGCAAGCTCCTTCGCGGCCTGCACGTAGGAGCGGGACTTCTGCGCGAGCACGTCACGTGCGATCTCGCGCGCGGTGATGAGTAGCCTTGCCACGTCGTCTTTTCTCCGGAGTTGGGCTATCCCGAAGGGATGGGCCTCTTCGACATTCTGGTCGCTCTGCTGATCGCAGCGCTCGTGATCCACGTGCTGGGGCTCCTCATCCCGGTGACGCCGCAGAACCCGAACGCGCGCACCATCGTCTGGGTTCTCGTCCTGCTGATCCTCGTCTTTTGGGCCTTCGGAGGGATCACCGGTTACGGCCCCCATTGGGGCCCACGCCGTTGGTAGTCGGCTCTTCGGGGGTACCTTCCTCGAGGAGCAAGAGCGCGCGATCTTCGTCGAGCACTTCGTTCGGATGAGCGCTGGCGTACTCGCGCGCGAGCCGATGCCGGCGCTCGGCTTGTTCGTGCATCCGCTCGAGATCCTCGAGGGTGTACTGCGAGAAGACCAGCATGAGCGACTCACGGACTTCGACCGAGACGTTCACCTCGAGAGGGGCGGCCGTGCCCTGCAGATCCATCAGGAGTTTCTCGTAACGCGCGATCGCGGAGTGGTTCGGTCGTTCGAGCCACCTTCCGGGGTTGTTCGGATCCTCGCGTCCCTTCGCGCGCTGAATGCCGGAGAGAAGTCGCCGCTCGGCCGCGGAGCGCATCTTCGCCCGGCGGTTCGGTGAGTCGTCCTCCTCGCGCCAGCGCGCGTCGATGCGATCGATCAACTTGCGACAGCGCGAGCGCGAGAGGCCCATGCCCGTGGGGGGAGGCTTGCGAAGTTGCTCGATGATGCGTGAGCTCGGGAAGCCTTCTCGCATCATGGCTTCGACGGCGGCGAGTTGTCTCTGAGTCTCCTCGGCGGACCATCGGCGAGCGACGCGCGAGGCGCGCACGGCGGCCATCTGTTCGGCGCTCGCGCCCTTGCGACCTTCGTAGCCGGTGGCGTGAGTGGTGAGCCCGGGGATCTGAACTACGCGCGGCTTTCTGCGCATCGATCGATCCTACCGGGGGCTGGCGATGATGATGAGCTCCCCGACGCCGCCTCGCCGATCGCCCTTCGAGTTGACGTTGCGCCGCGCCATGACCCGGCGGATCTCGAACAGGGCCTCGACCGAGGTGCCGTTGCCACGGGTGATGTCGTAGAGGTTTCGCGCGGCGGGGACGTCTGCGTTAGAGAGAACGACGTGCACCCCGCGATCAGCGCACGCGATCGCGGCATCGCGAAGGCGCTCGTGATCGTTGAAAGTGAATCCGCCCTTGTCGAACGCGGTAAAGTTGGCCGTCTTGGACTTCGGGAGATAGGGCGGGTCGGCGTAAACGAAGTCGCCGGCCTCCGCGTGCTTCATCGCGTCTTCGAAATCGCCCACGCGAATGTCTGCAGAGCGGAGAGCCTCGGAGCACTCGCGAAGGAGTTCAGCGTTCAGGATGCGCGGCCTCTCGTAGTCTCCGAAGGGCACGTTGTACTTGCCTTTCGAGTTGACCCTGTAGAGCCCGTTGAAGCCGGTCTTGTTCAGATAGATGAGCCGCGCGGCGAGCGAGAGATCATCGAGGTCATCGGTGAACTTCGCACGTACGGCTTCGTAGAAGACCCGGCCCGCAAGGTGGTGGCGCACGCGGTACTCCTCGAGCGCCTCGATCAGCGAATCGACGTCGTCTCGCACCACGCGATAGGTGCGAACGAGCCTCGAGTTGGCATCGTTGAGGACGGGGCTCGTGCCCGTGTGCCCTTCGTTCGATAGCTTCCAGAAGAGCGCGGCGCCGCCCATGAACGGCTCGATGTAGCTACCCGTGAAACGGGGAACATGGTCGAGCAGCTTCGGAAGGAGTTGGGTCTTACCTCCCGTGTATTTGATGAAGGGTCTCGCTTTAGGTTGCTCGCGCACGGCGCACCCCATTCCTGATCCGACTCACCGTCGACTCGCGTATGCCGAACCGGGCGGCGATCACGCGCAACAACCCCTTGCTCTCGCGGACCTCCCGGGCTTGTTCGTCCGTCAGCTTCGCACGGTGGTTGCGCTCACCGTGTTGCGAGGTGCCGTGCGCGATCTTGTCGTGGGCGTTCTCCGCATGCGTGCCCCACACCACGTTACGAAGCGCGTTGTTCCAAGGCACGCCATCGAGGTGCCGCGTCTGGGTCCCAACGGGGCGTTTCCCACGAAACGCATCGAGGACGAGGATGTGCACCTTGCGGAGCGTTGGCTTGCCGTCGAGGCAGAACATGACGCAAAGATATCCGTCCTTGTCGGGCACTCCCTTGCGCACGCGCGGGGTTCGCCTCCGCTTTCCAAACGGACCCCGCCAAGAGCGCACCCGTCCAAGATCACTGACCTCATACCCGGGCGCACTCTCGATCGGCCGCCACTCTTCCACGAACGGCGCTGCGCTCTTCATTCGGTTCACTTGCCGCGGAGGAATCTTCGAACGGCCTCGAGGTCACGTAGCACGTCGGGACGCACGCCGAGGAGAACGGGGTTGCCGTGCTCGTCCTCCTCGCCCTCAGCGTACTCGGTCGCGGTGCTCATCTCCTCCGCCATCGCGAGCACGCGCGCGAGCGCCTTGCGCGGGACGCGTCTCCTGATGGTCTTCTCTCGCAGGTAACCCATCTGACGCGCGCACTAGCCGGTGGCGGTCTCGGCTTCATGCGCGGTAGCGGGCTCGGTGCGGAAGACGCGCTTCGTCTTCGCGGTCCCGCGGTTGTAGATCTCCTGCAGCACTTGGCAGGCGGCATCGGCGTGCTTGTTCGTGGTCGGAGCGAGCTCCTGCGCGCGCCGGCGGAGTTGCGAGGCGAGCTGCGCGGGAGCGTACTTGTCGAGCTTCTGCGCGAGGTGGAGCGGATTGGCGTCGGGATAGGACGTGAGGAACGCGGATACGCCTTTGATGAACGATCCATCGAAGGCGTCCGGAGAGGCGTCGAGCCACGTCACGAGCACCCGCATCGTCTGCGCGAGGTTGCCCCGATGATAGACCCACTCGACGGATTGGATGGCCTGCACGCCGCCTCGCTGCGGAGACTTCGTGATCTTGCAATGAAGGGACTTGAGGATCGTCTGAATCTCGAGCGCGATCGGCTCGCGGGCCTCGAGGCGCGCGCGGTACTTGTCGATCGCGCCCACGGCCTTGCGACTGCCGTTGAGCCGGAGAAAGAGCTTCGCCTCTTCCTGAATCGAGAGACCGGCGTGGACCTCCATCAGGATCGGGGTGTCGCCCTTGCCCGCGGCGCACGCGGCAGCGAGCCGGTGCTGGCCATCGATGCGAACGAAGGTGTCGTCACTTCGTTGACTGATGACAGGCACGCCCATCAGGTTCATGTCGAACGCGCCGGCCATCACGTCCACGCGCTTCGGATCGAGCTCACGCTGGTAGCGATGGTCGACCGTCGTGTCACTCGGCTTCAACTTCAGGTGCTTCATGGTCAGACTCCTTGGCGTCTTTATTCAGCCGTCGGATGAGACGCGTCGAAGCTCTGCGGCAGGCCTCGAGCGCGGCGATGTATTGTGCACGTTCCGCAGACGTAGCTTTGAGCCATCGGGGATCGAGCGGGCCTTCGCACTTGCTCTCCCACGTCGCCGCGATGGCTTGAAGATCGTAGATGTTCCTTTCGAGCTGGGGTTGGGCGGGCGCCGTAGCGCGGCGCTCGTGGTGAATGGCGTTCTTCGAGAGGCCGGTTTGCTGCGCGATGTCCGAGACCGTGAATCCTTGCCGCGAGAGGCGCGCGACGAGCTCGCGCCGCGTCTCGTTCGTCTTGGGAGGATCTGCGGATGACTTGACACGCACGACTCCGTCGACAACGTGCTTCGCCGGAGCACCGTTGTGAAGGAACGTCTGTCGCCGGTGAGGCTTGGACGGACGGAGCGCAGCGAGCCTCGCGATGACCGCGTCCGCGCCCTTGGTGACGATGCGGCGCTGCTCTTCGTGGGAAGGAATGAGGCGCGCAGCTTCCTCCGCAGTGGTCACCGAGATGCGTCCTTCAGCGACGGCTTCGATGAGCTCGGGGGTGCCGCGCTCGAGAACGGTGAGCGCGCGTTGCACCTTGCGGCGTGAGGCGCCGAACAGCGCGGCGGCTTCTTCCGTGGAAGAGATCAGCTTGGCAGCCTTGGCGGCGATCATCACGAGCTGCGAAGGCGTAAGCCGGCGAGCCCGATTGAGCGCGCGCCAGACAACGAAGGCAATCGGATCGTCTCCTTCCCAAACGGTCACCTCCGGAGCTACGCCGACCATCTCGCACGCGCGAGCGCGGTTGCGGCCATCGAGAATCACGAGCTCGGAGCCCTCGCGCATGACCACGATCGGATCGGCGAGCTTGTTTACCTTGATGTCCTTCGCGAGCGCCTCGAGTTCCGTAGGAGACATCATCGGAAAGAGATCGGCCGCAGGGTGAAAGCGCATCGTGGGAGGAGCTTCCACGAATCGGGTCGCGATGGCCTCTTGGGGACGGCTCCTCATGGCTCGCGGCCCTCGAGCGCGTTGTCCGCGATCGCGTAGACACCGAGCATCCCTTCACCGAGTCCGGCCTCGTGGGCCACGCGCCGGATCTCGTGCAACGCGGCGCGAAAGATCTTGTTCTCCTCGAGAAGGTGCGCGCGTTCCTCGAGGGCCGGCTTCAAGTCGATGCCGGGAGGAGAGTGCTTGGGCGCCACCTCGCGAAGCTCCGAGACGATCTCCTTCTCGTGCTCGAAGACGGCGCGAGCGTGCTCCGCGGGGCGACGGCGAGCCATCAGACGAGCCCTCCGGGCTTGTTCGGATCACCATGCCGCTCGTAGCGGATGGCGTACTTCGCGAAGCTCGCGATGTAATCGGAGCACGCTGCGTTGACCGCCTGCACCGCCTCAACGTCGGTGAGATCGTTCTCGCGGAGCGCGAGTGAGATCGCCTCCGCTATGTCGCGCGCCGCCTTCCTACAGCGCTCCTCGCGCGGGTGAATGCGGAGGCCCATCACGCGACCTTGATCGCGCGCGCGATGGTTTCATGAACGCGCACGCGCTCCGTGTCCGCGCCGATCTTCTGCGCCTGACGAAGCGCGGCTTCGATCTTCGCCTGCATGCGGATGCGCTGCTCTTTCGTGAGACCCGCGAGCGCTACGTCCCGCAGAAGCAACCACGCCATCGCGCGCGGCCACCACCGAGGGTCTTTCTTGTCCGGCATCATCATCGTCCTCGTCTCCCTTCCCTTGTGATGATCGAAAAGCATGAGGCGACCTCGGGTCCTACCGTACTGACCACGACTTCCCGGGCTCGTGGCGTTCCTCCACCCTTCCCGTCGCTCGGATGCGCGCTCGCAAGTTCTGACGAACCGGCGCACGCGAACCCTTGCCATAACTCCGAGGCTTCCCGATGTGCGTCCTGGAGCACGCGCATCGAACGGGCTTCCGACATTCGATCATGGCCCTTGCCCCGTTCCTCGGTTCTTCGGTCGCCCCATGCTTCTCGGCCATCACCCCCTGAGATTGCCGCCCTTGCGCTCGATGCGGACCGTGGTTTTCAGCCGGCGAAACGTCACCGGCAGATCCACCTCGAGGTACTCCTCGATGAAACCGTCAAGTGCCGTGGTGGCGAGCGCGGCGCGCGCACGAACGAACGCATCGCGAATCGAATCGTGCTCGCTCGTCGCGGCTTGCCGCTCCTCGAGCACGTGCACAAGGTAGGAGATCTTCTCGATCTTCACTTCAGCACCCACGCGATCGCGAACGCCAACGAGGCCAGCTCGCACCCGAACAGAAACACCATCACCCGGCTCTCCTTGCCGCCGTCCGTCATTCTCGCCATCACGTAGTCCACGACCCTCTCCGTTCTCTTTCCGGGGGCCTCAGCCCCACATCAGAGAACCTAACCCTTGACGATGCTCCGTCAAGGGTCAATCGAAAACAATCGGCCGGTCACCTGCGCGCTCCGCGATCGCGAGAAGCTTGGTGGTCTTCTCTCGCAGGTAGCCCATCTGGCGCTCGCACTGAATGACGCGACCGCCCGCTGCGTTGTGCCGCTCCACGTACGCCCGGGGAAGATCGTCGGAGACGTTCTTCGGGGTCGGCGCGAGCCGGCGTTGACACCGCGCGCGGAGATCTCCGGGAAGGAGCGCTCCGTACAGATCGCGCCCGTCCGTCTCGTACCCAAGCCAGCGGAGCAGATCGACCGCGTTCGCGTTCGCGAGGTTCAGAAACTTCGGGGAGGGGTCATCGTCGCGCGGCCAATCGGCCTCGAAATCGATCTCCTCGCCCGCGATGTAGAAGGTCACGCTCACGATGCACCGTCCACCGTCATCACGACGAGCGTGCTGCCGCAGGCGCAGTTGCGGTGATCGTACGTCTCCGCGGGGCCGGTCTCGTCGGCCGCGATGTGAAGCAGTCCGCATCCCGCGGCGGGGAGCTTCGACCAGGCATCCGCCGTGTAACACCGCCCGCACTTGCACTGCTTGACCACCGCGCTCATCGCCTTCGCTCCTTCGGGGGCCTCAGCCCCAACGCTACTCATACTGACCGATCTCGAAGAATCGTCAAGGGTCTTTCTTTCATCGCGACCGGATCCCATGGGATCCGGTTGTGAGCTAAGTATGCGAAACCAGTAACGGCGCCGTGCTGCCCTCCTGACGGACTCCCGAGAAAGTCAGGGGATTGCCCCAGGGAGACCCTTTCGGGCCGTCCTGGGGCATCCTCGAGGCTCCGCGGGGGGCTTACGCGGCCTCCGCCACCTCCGTCTTTCCAGAGAGCACCGCGCCGGCGACCCGCTCGAGTTCCAGCCGGCGATCGGGGTCATCGGTGTTGCGCGCGATCCACGAGACCGCGTTGGACGCGCGCCAGAGCGATTTGCCCGCGGGAAGGTTGATGACGTCCTCGGAGTTGTAGGCGTCCTCCGCGGCCTTGAGCTCGCTCTTCAAGAGCGTGCGCGCGAGCTTGGTACGAAGGTGGCGCCAATCCACTTTCTTCTCGTCCGCGGCCTTGATGCCGGCGAGCATCGCGTTGATCTTCGACGGCCCGAGCACGCCTTTCACGACGTCCTTGAGCGCGGAGACGGATGCCTTGGTGTCGAGCTCGTAGGTGCGGCGCGAGAACTCGATGTCCTCGGCAAGCCGGCCGCCAAGGTGCACCTGCGCGAAAGCGTCCTCACCGACCGCGCCGTTGAGACACCAGACGCGAAGGAAGAACGCGCGAGCGGTGTGGCGCGCGGCGCCGAAGTCCGAGTTGCCCCACTCGATGCCCATGGCCATGACTTCGCCGGGGACAGGCTCGAACACCATCGGCAACATGGCCTTGAGGGCGACGCGCGTGTCCGAGACCGTGCCGTCCACGGGGACGGCGCCCACCGCTTGGCAGGACTCCGCGAAGGCGTCGAGCAGGGGGCGCGAGTCGAGCCGGCGATAGCGGTCCGAGAGAAAGCCGCGGACTTCGCCGCTGTCCGGCATCGCGCGAACGAGAAAGCGATCCGTCGGCTGTCCGACGATGAAGTGCCTGCCGAGGATCTCCGCAGCGAGATCGCGTTTCCACTCCTCGGCTCCGCCCGCAAGCTCGGAGAGGTACGCGCCGGGAATGCCCGCCTTGGCGGCCATCTGCGAAAGCGCATGTCGGTGGATCGTGTGCTCGCCTCCGTTGTCCCACGAGACGGAGACGCCGTTTTCGCCCGAGTCAAACCCGAGCGCGCGAGCGCGCACGATCGAGTCCGCGGGGACGCTGTTATGCACGTGCTTGATGAGATTGACGGCCGACTTGGCCCCGTCGGTGATCTTGCGCTCGAGAATGGCGCGAGCGCGGGAGGCGGCTTCGGTCCTGCTGATGTCGTAGGCAATGCGGGTCATGGTCGTTCTCTCTTTCGATTCGGGGTTTCGGGGGACCCGCGGAAGTGCGGGGAGCCCGAAGGCAAGCAAGGGGGGAAAAGGGGGCCCCGAAGGGCCCCGTGGAGATTCAGGCCTTGCGGTAGGCGGCGATCATCGCGTCGTGCGTCTCGAAGCGCGTGGCCTCGAACACCTCGCGCGGCGTCACGCGGGGGTCGCCGCGGCGGCCGCGGGTGGCGTAGCGGACGTATTCGCGAGCCGCGAAGTCGTCCTCCGTTTTCCAGTATTCGATCGTCCGGACAACCCGCTGCTCGTCCGCGCTGAGCTGCGCCCAGGTCTCGATGCGAAGGACCTTGTCCTGCTCCGGGTAGAGCGAGTTACCGGAGAGGAGCACCATTCCAACCGCCACCGTCATCGTCGTCTTCATGAAGTACAGTCTAACCTGGGATGAACAACCGTCAAGAGTCTTTCTCAAGAAAGTTTGCCCTCGAGGTTTTTGAGCGCGTTTGCCCAGTGATCGTGACGCTTGTTCTGGGCGTCGCGATATCCGCGCGCCCACGCAACAGCATCGTCGTGCATGAGCCCGGCCTCGTACTTGCGCGCCGCGCGGACAGGTTCGAGCACGACCGATCGATTCATCCCCTCGAGGTGGTGAGGGGCGACCACGATCGTGGTCTCGTAGAAACGAGCCTTGCCCTCGCGCACGAGGATCGTCGAGACGGTCAGGGTGTCAGTGGCGCGCGTGCGGTGGACCTGGGTGGTGGCCATGGTCATTCTTCGGTTTCGGTAGAGAAGCGTGGAGGGGCCCCGAAGGGCCCCGTCTGAGGTCACCCGTCCAGGTAGACGAGCACCGTGCCCGGGTGAGCCGCGGAGACTTCCCGGATCGCGTTCGGGTGAGGAACGTCCGGACAATCGCAGAACTCGGGAAGGCAGGCGTACGCCGCGATGAAGCGGCTCGTGATCGAGGGGCACATGAACCACCGCGCGCCCGATGCGCAGACCGAGCAGGAGCAAGCGGCGTAGACCGAGATCTTCGCGCTCGGGGTGCGCATCGCCTCCGCGGCGCGCTTGTTCTCGTCCTCAATCGTCCAATCGTTCGTGTGCGTGTTCATGGTCTCTGTTCTTTCCTTTGGGTGGGGCCTCAGCCCCATCGCAGTGACCGTCCTCGGCTTCCGCCGCTCGGTCCTCGTTGCGGCCTTTCCGCCGCGCGCCTCTCACATCACTCATCCTAACCCAGAACGATTCATCGTCAAGGGTCAGAAGGATCTTTTTTTTTCGGAGGACAGCCCGGAGAGGAGGACGGCGCCGCGAAGCCAGCGAAGTAGTAGGCGGCCTCGAGGACTTCCGGCGACGGTCGCGAGTCTCGGCGGAGATAGCGGGGGGTTGCTGCGATTCGAGCGAGCAGGTCGGCACACGCGGCCACGATGACGGCTTCAACGAGATTCATGTCGGTTCGTTCTCTTTGGATGGGTGGGGCCTCAGCCCCGGGAAGGGCCCCGAAGGGCCCCGTTTCGTTTCAGGCGGCCTTCTTCTTCGCCGGCCTCGCTTTCTTGAATCCGGGGCACGGCGGCCCCATGCACGCATCGTCGATCGCCCACGGGGGTTCTGCCTCGTGGCTGCCCTTCGGGAGCCCGCACACGCACATCGCGTCGAGATCGTGCGCGTACCGGCCGTTTCGCTTGTCCCTTCGCTCGTCCGCCGTCATCACCTTGCTCATGCCAGTCATTCTAACCTGGGATGATGCATCGTCAAGGGTCATACGAGAACTATCTTCAGCCGGCCTTCTTTTCTCGAATGAAGCGCCGAGGGTACCGAGCTTCGTCGATGACCCGCTCGGCAAGAAAACGGAGATCGGGCGTCTTGGTCCACTGGTAGAAGGACATGTCCTTGTCCTCGCGCATGTGCCGCGGGAGCGCGGGACTTTGCGAGTGCTCTCGGAGAAAAGCCTCGAGTTCCTTCCGCGTGGCGATCCGGCATGCGCGGTCCGAGACCTCACGTTCCGCCTTCGCCACGGCGCCTTTCTCGGGGGTCCAATCGGCCATGTAGGTGCCCCACGAGCACCCAAAGGGTTGATAGGTCTCCGCGGTGCTATTTCCGAGCAGGTCGATGATCGTCTCTCCGCGCGGGGAGAGATCGAGCTCGGCGAGGCGCGTGGCCTTCGGCTTCTTCATCGCGCACCTCGCTTGAGCACGCGGGCCTTCCGCTCGTTCTGCTCCTCGATCCACTGAAGCGCCCAATGGGGGAGGCGCTCGATGCGCACCTCCGGGTGAAAGTGCCTTGAGCGCTCGGAGTGGAGTTCGTCCACCGTGCCGAGCAACTCGAGGGTCGCAGCAAAGGACCTCTCCCACGCGCGCGCCTTTTCGAGCGCCACGGCGCGCCGCTCGGGCTCGGGAAGGATTGCGGGGCCGCCCGCGAGGCAGACCGATTCGCCGTCGAGATCGGAACCCGGCTTACGAATCACGAAAACGTAGTGACTCACGAGGCCTTCTCCGTGGAAGCGAGCATGTCGTCGAGCACGTGGAACGCGTCCGCGAGATTGGCGATCTCGTTCTGCTCCGCCCGCGCGATGCCTTGCGCGGCCCACTTGAGCGAGGTGGCAGCCTTATCCCATGCGCGCTCGGTCTCGCCGGTCTGGTCGGTGCCCTGAACGAAGTCAGCCGCAACCGTGCACGCTTCGTGAAGTGCGTCGAGCACGGCGGCCGAACCGTGTTCCTCGAGAAGCGCGGCGAGTGTCTCGTGAATCTTCATGGTCTTTCTTTCCGGGGGCCTCAGCCCCACGTCACTATCCTAACCTAGAACGAAGCATCGTCAAGGGTCTTTCGACGGCCACGACCGGATCCCATGGGATCCGGTTACGTTCACCCCCTTCTTTCCCGCTCCGCCCGCATGGCTCGCGCTCGCTCGAGGGCATTCCGGAGGCGCTTGGTCGCCTCTCCCTCGTGGGTGAGCCCATGCTCCTCGAGGTCCAGTTGGAGGACGAACGCAACCGAGCAGAGCGCATGCGCGAGCACGTGCAACCCAGACTCAGGATCGAGCGGGACACGGTGCGTGCGGCGCGCTGCTCGCCACTCGTAGAGGTGCCGTTGCGCCGCGGCGTAGTAGCGGGCTCGCGCTTCGGGAACGAGCCTCCAGTTGTCCGCGTCGTACTTGATCGCACCGAACGTGAGCACCGAGACATATTCCGCGAGCGCTTCGTCCTGCACGAGATCAAAGCGCGCCTTGCCGTCGTCGAGCTTCTTGCCCACGGCGGGCATCGGTGGCGGGGATGACGACCTTCGGACGGCCACGCGTAGCGGTGGCGTGAGCGTCGCTTCCTCCGCTGCAGAAGTGAGAGCGACGAGGAGCGATCGCAACTCCGGATCGAGATCGGGCGCGAGCTGTCGCTCACCGATCTTGCGCGCGATCTCCACCACGCGCGCGAGCGTGGCAAAGGCGGGATGCGGAGGCGGGGCCTCGCTCGCGCGCCGCGCGGCCTCGACGGCTGCGGCGATGTCCGGCGCATTGCCTGCGGGAACGGTTCGCTTGGCTTGCTGCTGCGCCTTTTCCTCGCGCTCGCGGATCGACTCGTACTGCGCTTTCCTCACGAGTTGCTCGCGGCGATCGTCGTCGTTCATCGCGGGGGTTCGTTGCCGCGTCCCGCGAGCGCGGCGCCGGCGTTCTTCATCTCGGTGACGCGAGTGGGATCGAGAACGTCCTTGTGCAAGTGAAGCGTCGCGAACTTGTTCACCCACGCGCGCACGGCGCCCGAGGGGCACGTCACGCGATGGGTGTCTCCGCATGTCTCGCAGCGCATGTCGATTCTCTGCGGTTCAGGAGTGCCGTCCTCGTCGTACGCGCGCGGCTCGTACGTACCGACCACGTGAGCGGCCCATCGGGGGCGGAACTCGAGCGCCATGGTTCGCCCTACGTCGGAGTCGGAACCTTCGCCGCTGCGAGCGCGGCGAGATACGCGTCGGGGTCTCGCAGATCGTTCTCCGTTCCGTGCGTGAAGGACGCGATCGCGAACGTGTGCCCCGCGGTCTTCAACCGTTGAACGGCTTCGGCGAAAACTCGATCGGCATCCTGCTCGATCGAGTTGTGATGCGGACCGACAGCCACGACGATGAAAGCGTACTGACCCATGGTGAGGCTCCTCGCTCCTGGGGTTGACTTGGCGTTGAGCGCGCGCACCTTCGCGAGCGTCGGCCCGACAAGGCTCTCATAAGCCTCGTTCGCCGCGAGCACCGCAGCATGTTCGCCGCTTCGCTTGGGAGACGGGGGCGGTGGTCGATCGCTCATCTCTCGGGCCCTCGAAAAGGCTTGTTCGCGCCGGTCTTGCGAATAACCGATTGCTCGTCGCGAGTGGGTCCGTATTGCAGCTCACGTCCTCGATTCATGATCCGGAGCTCATTGATCGCATCGAGCAATTCGCGCTGCAGCGTCCGTTGTTCATCGACATCATGGATCTTCTCGACTGCGACAAGGACTTCGCGCTCGAGTTCGCGCATTCCTTCCGCCCACCGCCATCCTGCTGCTGCACTCCGTTCGCGCTCGTCAGAAAGCTCCTTCGAGGCTGCTTTGCGCTCGTCCGCCCACGCGAGTTCTTTCTTGGCCCACTCGTCTTCGCGCGCTTTTCGTTCGGCCGCCCACGCGGCTTCACGCTCCTTGCGCTCCGCCGCGTTCACCTTCTGCTGCTCGCGATACGCGTAGGCGACAGCGATGAGAAGGATCGTCGGGAGACCGTAGTGGAAAGCGAGCTGCTCGAGTGACATGCCCGCGAGTCCTGTTGCTGGCGCGGCGGCGGCCTGTAGCTCGAAGAGAAGCGCGAAGATCATGAAGCCGGACCTTTCGGACGCGGTGCTGTCGCGGGGCGCGTGCGCCAGCGTCCCCCGAGCCACTTGACGCGATAGCGACGCTTGCCGTCCTTGATCCCGACTTCGACAGACCAAAGGGGTCGGCGTCGAAGGTGCTGCATCGCGAGAAAGAACCACCGATGCTGCTCCACGCGCGCGGGAGCGAGCTTGTCCGGCATGACGAAGTCAACGGCGCCGGTCGTTCGGAGTTGCCGGCGATAGGGCCAAAGGAGCCACGCGGCAGGAGAGGCGCCCATCGCGAGCGCTGCGCGCTCGAACGCGGCTGCTTCGGGAGACTCTGGCTTCGTCTCCTCCGTGGCGACCGACGCCGCGCGCTCGCGCAGATGGCGTCGCATCACTTGTCCTTCTGCGTGGAGGCCCACTGCTTCAGCCCCTTGACGTCCTTTTCCTGCTTCTTGAAGCGCTCGACTTCTTTCAAGCGCTCTTCCGCTTCGACGCGCGAGAGATCGTCACGCGATAGGGGTTTCCCCTTCTCGCTCACCACCTTCCACCCCTTCGCCGTCTTGACGATCATCGGCCACTTCCCCGTTCGTTGCAGCTCCGTTCGCCTTCGCTCTTGCCGCTGCTGCAGCGGCCGCGCGCGCGGCCTTCGCGTCGAGAGCAGCATAGCTCGCGACCTGCCTCGCAAGCTCTGCGTTCTGCTGAACGAGCGCCTGCGCGTGATCGCTGATCCGCTGCATGTGCGCGCCATACCCGCTGAGGGCCTGCGCGAACGATTGCGCCGCGGAAGCAGAGATCACGTTGGCGATCGCGTTGTGAAAAAGCATCGCCTCCGAGACGGCCACCATCGCCGGATGTGGCGGCGGGAGCGGAGCCTGCTGCTGCGGATGCATCGGGGTCTTGCCGTTCGGCTTCATGGGGACGCTCATCTCGAGCGCAGACTAGCGCCCGCGCGACGCCGCGAGAAGTTGCTCATTCATCTGCCGTCGAAGGAGATCGGTTTCCGGTTCAGCATCCTGGGAAACGACGACCGTGGGGCCCTCGAGATGGATGGGGTCTTCGATCCAGGTTCGATTCTGGTCTCCGTCGATCCAATCGGCGAGGACTTCGGGAGGCACATCGGGGCGCCAATCCGGCGAGCGCTCGACGTGCTCGAAGCCACGCACCCACGCGGAGCGCCATGCTTCCTCTGCAAGGCCGGCCGCGAACTCGGTCCACTCCGCGCGCGTGGCACGGGGATGATGATGCGCGAAGTGAAGAACCATCTGGCGGAGCCGCGGCGGGGGATCGGGTCCTTCGTTCCAGCGTCCGAAAAGCTTCTCCGCGGTCTTCTTCACCCACGCGAGGAAAGGTGTCATCGGCGAACCTCACGTCTCTTCGCTGCTCGCTTGGTCTCCTTCAGGAGCCCAGAGAGCACGCCGCCTTTCTGGATCCGGTGCTTGGCGATCTCGATGTATTCGGGATCGATCTCGATGCCGATGACCTCGTCCCATCCGGCTTGAAGCGCTCCGATCATCTCCGAGCCGGCTCCGCTGAACGGTACGAGGATGCGCCGGTGGCGTCCCGTCGGCGGGGGAAGAAGAAGCCTTGCGAAGTGCCGGCAGAGATCGACCGGTTTGAGCGTCGGATGAAAGTTGTGCGCTCCCTCGCTTCGGTTCGCGCCCGCGCGAGGGCTGTTGAGACCCGCGGCGCGCCGATCTTCGGGGGTCATCGCGGGAGCGCCGTACTGCGTCGCTTCGCCGGCGGTCTTTCGCTTCAGACCGAAGCAACCGGCCTCGCGCTCTTCCACGCTCACCTTCGCCGTGTAGAAGAAACGATCGACACCTTCGGGATCGCCGCGCATCCGATCGAGCATCGTGGCGGCCTCCTCGTCGAGCACCACGTTCGCGGGCCATCGTCCTTCGACCGGACGTGCTTTGCCGTTCTTCGAGAGTCCGCAGTTGGTCTCGTTCCACGTTCGCCCGCCCGCTGCACCTCCGCGCCATCCGACGATCTTGTCTCCGATGCGGCAGGCGTCGATCGCGAGCGCACCGGTTCCCCACTTGAGAACGTTCTCCGCGATCGATCCCTCGGGGGCCTTCTGCACGAGAAACGCCGGCTCCCATGCGGGTTTGAGCTGCGTTCCGTGCCCATCCCACTGTTTGCCCTCTTCCGTCGCGGGCTCATCGCGATCGCTCTCTACATGGCCCCCGAGCACATGTGCATCGACGGCCTTCGCCACGTTCGTCGACTTGGGGAATCCCTGTCCGTAGATCCACGACGCGGTATCGATCGGAATGAAGCCACCATCCTCGATAGCGCACGCGAGCCGGTGAAAGGTCCGCGGTCCGCCGAACATCATCCCGTGCGCGCCCGGCTTGACCACGCGAAGCGTCTCTTCCCAGACCATCGCGCTCGGAACGAAGTAATCCCACCGCTTGCCCATGAACTTCAAGCCAATTAGCCGTACGGAGGGTCGCTGAGCACCGCGTCGAAGCTATTTGCATCGAGCGTCTTCAATACCCTCCGTACGTCTCCTCGGATGATCTCCCAGGACTTACCCACGGGCGACCTCGAATGGATCGGGTGCAAGGAACCGAGCAACGACGTCTCCGTCGTAGGGGCGTAGCTTCTTCATCTCTTCGTAGAACCGTCGCATCGTCTCCTTGCTACACGGACCATCCCATCGGTTCCCGCGTCCTTGGCTGCACCATGCAGCCAATGCATCTCGCCAAAGATCGTACTCGCGTTGCTTCTTCCCGAAGAGTGGGATCCCGTCAAGTAGCTCTGCCACCTTGAGGCAATCCACTCGTGACTGACAGATCCACCGCACCCCCGGAGCGCTCCGAATGCCGGACTTACCTACGGTGCGCCCATGAAAGTGTAGGTTGCCTGCGTCAATCCTGTCCCGCAACGCTCGAAGAAGCGGAGTTTCATCCGCCCGCATGTGAATCCCAAAATTGCACGAGAAGTACGTTCCACCCTTCGACTTGTGAATCCTGAAGTAAGGCCTCCCCGGCCACGAACCCAGCGAACCAATGTCGAAACCCGAACTCCTCCAAGCGCCGGTAGCTTCACGAAGTATCACTTGCCGCCTCATGCTGCCGCGGAGCGCTGACGACCCTTCTTCTTCTCGGGAGGGAGAGACTTCCTCTTCGGTCGCGCGAGGGCTTCGGCGACGATGTCTCCGCTCTTCTTCTTCAGCACTCCGGCCTGCTCGGTGAGAAGCTTCTTGATCGCGTCACGCGCGCGCACGGTCTCGAATTCGATGCTCAGCGTGATCGATCGCCCGAACTCCTTCGGCTTGTCGCCGGAGTCGATCTGCCCGATATCGAAGTCGGGATCGGCAAGGCGCACATACTTGGATGCGTCTTCGAACTCGATGCCGTACTTCGCGACGGCTTCAGATTCGAACTTGATCTCGTCGTGCTCGAAGATGTCGATCAGGAGTTCTCCGAGAAGTCGCGGATCGGGAGCGCCGTGGATGTGCTGGAGCTTGAGGTTCAGTTTCTTCGCGGCGGCATCGTCGATATCGAGCACCGTGCAGGGGATCTTGGGGATAGGAGCACCGGCCTCGATCGCGAGCTCCTTGACCGCGCGCACGCGATGATGACCGCCGATGATCCGCATGCCGATCTTCTGAACGACGATCGGCTCGACGAAACCGTGCTCGCGAATGCTCTCCTTGAGCGCCTCGTACTCCTTCGGGCTCATCTTGTTCGGGTTGTAGGACGCCGCAGAGAGCTGCCCGGCGTGCACCATCGTCGGCGCGTGGACCACGAACGCCTGTTGCGGTTCGGTCATCGGGGATACCTCGCCCGGATGATTATCACGTGCCGGGGAAAGACATCGCCACGCCGCCCGTGCGCATCAATCCCGCGTTGGCGACAACGAAGGCGTCGATCTCGTCCTCGGTCCACTCGGCAACGGCCGTGAACCGACGCACGTTGGCGAGCGTGAAGGCCTTGCTGTCCTTCTTCGGCAACTTCTGCAGGAGAACCTTGCGCGCGAAGCTGGCCGTGAAGGGTTCGACGACGATGCCGAGCTCCCTGAAGAAGGTGAGCTTGACCGCCCCGTGTAGCTCCGCGAGCGCGTGCGCGCGATTCGATTGCTGGCTGAAGGCGAGCCCCTCGATGAAGATGTGCTTCGCCCGATACACGCCGCAGAACAAGACGAGATCGCGCACGATGTGATCGACCCTCCGGATGAGAGCCTCCGCATCGGCCTCGCTGTCGAGGGGGTAACCGCTGGTCGTGGTCACGGCGCGTTCGAGATCGAGATCCCACTCGAGAGGGAGCGCGCACGCGGCCGTCGCTCGGAGTGAAAGATCGAATCCGACGACGTGTTCTCGCTGCAGGCGCCGTCTCATCCGATGACCCTCGCTGAAGAACCGTCCGCGCCAGCCACGACTTCGATGCGCGCGGGAAGAGCGTCGAGCACGTCCGAAGTATGGCTCACGACGAACGCTTGGCGGACACCCGCGCGCGCGAGCATCGCGGGAAGATGGGAGACCACGGCTCGCCGGTGCGCGCGATCAAGCGCGCCGGTGACCTCGTCGAGCATCGCAACTTCCCACGCGGAACCGCGCGCGTTGCGGAGCCACGCGGATGCCGCGAGCTGCACGGAGAGCCCTGCGAGATCCTCGAGTCCGCCGGACCGATCGTCGAGCTCCACTTCGAGCCGTTGGATGATGTTGGGCCCGCGCCCGGCCTTGCACCGCTCGCAGACCTTGACCGTCGCGGACGCGGGGAACGCCCACCCGCACGCGGGACACGTGCGCGCGTGGCCTTGCCCCTGACGACTCCAACGAAGCGCGATCTCGAGCGAGACGCCCGCTGTGGAGAGAGAGTCGTTGGCGGCGCGCTCGATCTGTCCTAGAGCGTTCTCGGCTACGCGTTGCTGGGCTCCACCGGGCCCGAGGATCTGCGCCCCTTCGCGACGCGTAGCCAGGCGCGCCCGTGCTTCCTTGAGCTTGGCTTGCACAACCACGCGATCGCGCGCGATGTGCTGCAGCGTCTCGAGACGGTTCTGCAACGCGTTCACTTCCGCGGTCACGCGCTCGAGAGCGATCTCCGCCGTGCTCGCCTCGTGATGGAGTAGCTGCGGATCCGTCGGCGCCGGCGAGTTCTTCACCTCGAGGTAAGCAGCCTGCCTGCGGAGGAGCTCTTGACGGAGCGCGTCCACTGAGGCGGCCTGCCGATCGTGGGCTTGGTAGGCGACGCGTATTCGCTGCTCTTCCCGCTCGGCATCGGCGTTGTCCTTCTGAGCCGCCCAGGTGCGTTCTATGGCCTTTTCGAGCCGGCGCTTGGCCGTGAGACCTTGCTCGTTGATCAGGGCCTTGGCGGGGCACTGAATGCCCGCAACAGGGCAAACGCCGTCGAACTCGCCACGGGCGACCTTACGGGCTTCGCGCTCCTGCTCATGGGCCATCTGTTCCTTGACCCGGATCTGCTGCAGAACCTCGCGCGCGTGCTCGTAGGCGTCCTTGTCGGCGGGGGTTGCTTCGAGCTCGTCCTTCGCCTGCTTGTACTGCCGCGCGATGCTCTCGTAGGCGAGGCGCCGGTCGTAAGCGACTTGGTGATGCGCGTTCTTCTCGATCGCGGCGCGCGCGCTATCGCGCCGGTGCCTCCACCCCTTGGCGTTCTGCTCCGCCCGCTCGAGATCCTCGAGGAGACTTTGCGAAGTGTAATCGCCCATAGCCTCGCGCCACCTTTCCGCGAGCGTCTCGTCGTGCACCTCGAAACGAGAGACTTCGGCGGCGACTTCCGCGGCCTCTCTCCGAGCGCGCGCGGCCGCATGCTCGAGAGGCGCGAGCCTGAGCCATCCCGTCACCATCGTCATCCGGTCGGAGGGATCGGCGAGTAGGAAGCGCGCGACTTGGCGCTGCTCGAAGCGCACGGTTGCGAGATAGTCGTCCTGCGAGAGCCCGATGATCTGATCGATGATTCGCTGCGCACTCGCGCCGGTGATCTTGACGGCCTCCGCGCCCCCACCCTCGACGGTAAGCTCGGTGCGCTTTCCACGCTTTCGGCTTCGGGTGACGGTGGTGCCGGTGATCGTCGCATCATCGAATTCGAGCGAGACACGACCCTCGCGCTCGCCTCTGGTGATCCACTCATCCTCGAGGCGATGCCGGTGCCGATTCCAGAGCGCGAGATCGACGGCCTCGAGGAGCATCGACTTGCCCACGCCGTTGGACCGCTCCGCGTCGTCCTCGCGGCGCGCGGTGACTCCGTAGACGTACGGTCCAAGACAGAGCTCGTGCTCGCCGCGGAAGGGTCCGAAGTTTCGAAAGCGCAGCGCTCGGAGGATCACGCGGGGGACTTTGCCGCGCGGTAACGATCGAGCGCGCGGCGCGCGTAGTAGGCGCGATGCGTCGGGCACACGGTGAGAAGCTGGCCGCGCTTACCGCGCGCCGCGAACCGGGGACAGTACACGCAAAGCCCCTTCGCCCGCTGCCTCCCGCGATACGCGGAGCGGAGCGCTTCGAGGCCGCCCGCGTCCGTCGCCGGCTCGTCGCGCTCGGGAACGTTGCCAAACCGAGCGGCCTCGACGAACACCTCGAGCACCTCGATCGCGCGGCTCATCGGCTCTTCTCCACTTCGAGTCTCGGGTCGTAGCCTCCGCCGAACCCGTCATCGCGCGCGACTCTGCAATCGACCCCGGGATGCGCTCCGCCGTAGCCATCGTGACAGAGACACGGACAGTGCACGGGGCACGGACGCCGGCGCTTTCGTTTGCGCGTCACAAGCCTTCTTCCTCGATGAGTTCCCAGACGTACGCGCGGAGCGCTTCTCGATCTTCGACGTTCGCAGACTCGACGAGCGATTGGACGGCCTCGCGGACCGTGCACGTCTTGATCTCGGAAAACTCCGCACCGGCCTCGAGGGGAACGACGGCGCCGTGGCGAGCTTCGACGCGCACGGCGGCCACGCACACGCCGATGAGCAGCTGCCGCACGGCTTCGACGCGTTCATCAGAGCAGCCCGGCGGCGGGCGAAGCCGGACGATGGCGCCTTTCCACTCCACCGTCGTCAGGACGGAGTGCGCGTAGCGGGAGCTCCAAGCTTCGTCATCCGGACCAACCGTGATGAGCCGGCGCGCCTCGACGGGGACCGCGTGCCAACTCGCGCGCGGGGGTGAGGTGGCTGCTTGACGCCGGCGACGCGCCATCAGCTCGACGCCTTGTCGATCTCGTCCGCGATCGCCCGGAGCACTTCAGCGATTCGAAGGGGACCGAGATCGACGGTCGGTTGAACCTGCACGCTGAACCCGCTGCCTTTATCCCCGTTGAAGACGGCAACGATCACCGCCTGTGCGCCGCTCCGCTCGCGCACGATCGTCGCAAGGTTGTCGTACTTGCCCGGACCGATCGCCATCACGCACCGTTCCACTTCTCGCGCGCATAGGCGCAGATCGCGTTGACCTCTTCGGGCTCTGCGACGCGCGGCTCCGCGCTCACGCGCTCGGATCCGATCGGCCAGCACACCGTTGCGACGTCCGGATCGGCCCGCCAGTTGGTGCGGCGACAGACCGTGACGGCGCCGTCCGAATACTCGGTCGTATGAAGAACCTCGTAGTTTTGCGAATACTCCTCACCGACCCGAACACAATCGACGCTCGCGATGGTGAGCCAAGCATTCTCGACTTCGAACACCTCCTTCACCTTCGGCGCCGGTCCGCAGACGATGCGGCCCTTGTGAAAGTTGGGCTCTTCATCGCCAGCCACGACTCGCTCTCTCCACCTTCGATTGCGCAGATACCCGGAGAGCACGATCGACTCGAGGTCCCACGGGTGATCGTGAATCTCAGTGACGTTCGGAACGCGGTAGCGCGAATCCCAGATGTGAAGCCGGAGCTCCTTGTTCAAGTACGTGCGGAGCATCCCGAAGCCTTGAAGCGACCACTCGAAGTGCCCCGGTTTGGCAAGCACGTGGTCGCGCACGAAGACCGAGAGAGCGTGGAAAGAGATCGTGTGCATCATCGTTCAATCCCTTTTCCGCGGATCGTCTGACGTCAACGTGGCTTGGAACAAGGTCTCCTCAAATTCTTCCCTGCTCACTCCTCCCGTCGGCGCGGGATCCGTGGGCGGGGGCTCACTCGGAGTCTCCACCTTCTGCCCGCACCGGCAGACCCAGTGCGAGATCTCGCCGTCGGCACCAAGTATCGGAGTCTCCGGCTCGTGCGTGCAGTTGAAGAGGTCTTCGCAGTCGAGATCGGCGTTTCGGGTCATGTCCCGACGTTGCCGCTCGCGCCGGTCATCTCGCGCACCAACTCGATGATGCGCGCGCCTTGGCCTTCGCCTTGGTCTCGGTCGTACAGCCGAGTAGACATCTCCTCGCAACCGAGATCGATCTTCAGCGGTCGCCCGAACACGTAGTCGAAGTACAGACGATGGGGCTCCGATGGGTTCAATCCGAGATCGCGCAAAGCCTTCTCCTTGTCGGCGATGATCTTGCGCGCTTCCTCGAGAGACATCTCTCCGCCGCGCTCAGCGGTCTTGTTCATGTCGGCGATGTGGCCCATGCCGATGGGTCGCGCGTGGTTGTAGAACGCAGCGAGCAGCGTGGCCTTGTCGAGTCCCTTGATGCTGATGTGGTGCATGCGCGATCGTTGCCGCCCGATCACGGGTTGTGCACGTCCACGAGGATAAAGCCGGGCTCGTGATCCTCCTCGCCATGCGTGAGGCGCGCGAGCGATCCGGAAATGAGGATCGGCGGTCCGCCGTCCTTCGGGTCGAAGGCCTGCTGCCGATGGTAGTGGCCGTTGAAACGCGCGTGAGATTGAACAGTCTGCGCAAACGGGAAAAGCACCTCGCGCCCGCGTGGGAGATCGGTCGTCTCCGCGCCGGGGATGACGCCGGGGATGTGAAGGTGGCCGGCGTAGACGAGCGGCTCGCGCTCGTCGCCAGGCAAGAGATCGAGAATGCGTTGTCGGTATTGCTCCGCGATGCGCTCGACAACGGCCGGTGGATCGTAGCCGTGGCTCGGTGCGGTGAACGGGAGCGCTCCGATCGCGACCACGCCAGGCACGACGTAGAGGCCCGGCTTCTCTGCGAGGAAGATGCACTCCTCGTTGTCCGCGATCGCGCGGAGCGGAGTGAGCGTCGTGCAGCCGGATCCATCGTTCAGGACGTCATGGTTTCCGGCGAGGAAGAAGCTCGGGATCTTCTCCTCGTCGTTGAGCCGCAGCGCGAAGTCGAGCACGACCTCGAGGCAACGAAAGACCACCGGCCCCGAATCGGGATCGCAGAGGTCCCCGAGGAACATGACGAGATCGACCTCGAGGGACTTGGCCGCCGTACGGATCTTGTCCACCGTGGCGCGGAGCTCATCGAAGCGCGGGACGCCGCTCGAGACATGATCGAGGTGGACGTCGGACCAAAGAAGGAGTCGCGTCATCGCATCTGGGCTCGGACTTTTTGCATCCTCGAAAGGGCCGCATCGTGCTCGGTGAGCGTCCGGCCCGGATTGTTCTTCGTGCCCATCAGAGTTTTCCTTCCTTCCAGATCCGTTCGCGGTATTCGGCATCGGGCTCGACGTCGAGTTCATCGCCCGACTTGCGGCGGTCCACACCGAGCATGAGCCCCAGGTGATCGAGCTGGCCGTCGTTGCCGAGATCGAGACAACCGCGGAGGTAGGCGCGCGCGCGGAGCATGTCGCGGTACGGCCCGAAGCGCGCGCCGCTCTTGTCCTCGACTTCACAATCGCCCTTGTGATCCTGCTCCTTCGGGCACCGATACGCACCCTGCTGCGTCGTGCACTGCGCCATCACCGACCTCGCTTCCCGTTCTTCCGTGCGCGAGCCTTGCTCGCGCGGATCTTCCGCTTCAATTCGGCGAGCTCCGCGATCGCGTCGCACCGCGCGTCGGACGCCTTCGAATACTCCGAGCAAAGCTGCTCGCTCCGCTTTTTCTCCGCGTCGAGCGCGTGCCGAAGCTCGCGCGCCTCCGCTTGCGCGACATGCATGAGGAGCTCGGCGGCGATCTGCTTCGCCAAGTGCATCGAAATGCGAGTGCCCGTCTTCGCGTTCGCGCCGTACTCGAACGGGATGCACCAAGTATCCGGCTTTGCCTCGGGAGGCGGGTGGAGCGGCCGCATGTAGTCCAGTCGCATCGCAAGCGCGTCTTCGGGCAGGATCTTCATGCGCGATCGTTGCCGCTAATCCATTCCGTCGAGCGTCTCGTTCTGATTGCCAAACGGGTCATCCCAATCGTTGCGGCAGTCATCATCGACGAAGTCCGGATCATCGATCACGTCCCGCTCTTGCTCGAGAGGAGTCGGTGCCGGCGTCGCCGGCTTCTTCTTCGGGTCCTTCATCGCGGCCTCTTCAATCGATCTCGCCGGTGTTCTCGTCGATCGTGATCGGCTCCACACGCTCGAAGGTGGCGCGAACTTCGGCCTCGAGCGCCGCGAGCATATCGATGTCCTCGGTGAGGTTGACCACGGCGCGGTGTTCGCCTTGCCCGAGCCGTTGCTTGTTCCACGAGAACCAAGCGCCCGACGTCGTGACGATGCCGAACCGGCGCGCAAGATCGATGACATCGCGCGCGCGGTCATGGCCGGCGGGAACGAGAATGCCGTTGGACGAATGAAAGTACGCGGTGGAGAAGCGCCCTTCTTTGCCCGCGACCTTGGACTTCTTGATAGTGACGCGGTGCCGTTCGCCGTAGACCGGCCCCGGCTTGTCGTCCTCGCCCTTCATTCCGACCCACGCCGCGCGCGTGACGCGCATGAGCAGCGACGAATCAAACTGCACGCTTTGCCCACCGCCAACCTTGTACTCGGGAGCGAATTGGGAGGTGTTGGTGTTCTCGTGCTCGCGGAGAACGAAGACGACCGCGCCTCCCGTGCGCGAAGCGAGCGGGGTGAGCTCGTCCATCCAAGCGGCGTTGTGCTTCGCCCGGATCATCCCCGCGCGCCCAGACGCGCCATCAGATCCACCCTCGCCCGCGGCGACCTTCTTGTAAAGGTCGCGCGGAACGAGCTTGCGGAGTGAATCGATGACGACGAGCGCGCCCGTGTCCGGGGGGATGTGTCCGGCCACGCGTAGCTTGGCGATCGTCTCGAGAAAGGTTCGAACCTCCTCGACGACGTCTTCGTAAATGGCCGTGCGCGAAGCTTTGAAGAACGGCGAATCGACCGCGCTGCCGAGAAGCGAGCTTGCCCACGCGATGTCTGTCGTTTGCTCGACGTCAACGTAGAGCACGAAGTGATCGCGCTCGACGAACGAGCGCACGAGCGTGAGCACGAGGAAGGTTTTGCCTTCGTGCGTGGGCCCGTGGATACCGGCGATGCGTTCGAGCGGCCAGCCACCAACGCGAAGCGCGTGATCGAGCTGCACGAAACACGTGGGCACGGCGCGCACTGGAGTGAGCACCTCGCGCGCGGGCTTGAACGCCGCCATCGCCTTCATGGCCGCCTCGAGGTGCTGCGCGCGCTCGCGTTCGGGAGGCGGGGTCGACTTGGCTGACTGACGACGCCGCACGGCATCACCTCCGATCGAAGGGGAGCTTCGAACCCGTCACGCGCCCAGGTGGCGGCGCCGGCGGAGTGTCCTCGGCGGACTCCGATTCGTCGTCGTCGAACTCGTAGGTGGTGCCGCATGCCCGGCATTGCCTCGCGTCCTCCGGCATCGGCTTTCCGCACTCGTCGCACGAGATCATCGCCACATCGCGCGCGGAAGACTTCGGGGGAGGTGGGGGTTGCTGTTGCTGCACGCGCCGGCCTCCGCGCGCGCGCTGCGGTTCCTCCTCGGTGCGGCCGTTCGGTGCGTTCGCGCCATGGGGGAAGTCCGCGTCGGGATCGGCCGGCGTGAGCTGCGGAACGCGGAAGATCTCGTCCCACGGGAGATCGATCAACGCGTAGCGCTCGAGGAAGGGGCGCATGCTCGCCTGATCGAATTGCCGAGTGATGCCGGTGAGCGACGGTGGCTCGCCGCGAATCAATTCCTCGATCGCGGGGGTGAGGCGGTACCGCTCCACGCGGCGCGCGTGGTACCGCTTGAGCGCGGGAACGCGGGGGTCGTAGGTGAGCTCGATGCAGAACGGATGCATCGTGGGATTACCCGCTTCGTCTCCAAGCGAGGCACGCGTATCGCGAATCGCGTCCTTCACCTTCTCGCCGACCGTGCCGGCCTGCGGTGCGATCTGGACTCCGGCACGAACATCGTCGTTGTCCACGACGCAGAGGATGTATTGCAACTTGGCGTGAGAGTTCTCGCGCCACGCTTCATCGCGGCGGATGCCCATCTTGTTCAGGTACTTGATCTGCTCTTCGGTGAGCCGATCGGAGCCGTACATCCCGCACATGCCTCCGGCATGGAGGATGACGGGCTTGCCATCGGTGGCGCCGTCAAACCGGAAGACCGGAGCGGCCCAATCGAGTTGCCCGCGCACGATCATCATGTGGATGCAGTCGGTGAGACGGCAGAGCGAGCAGCGGCGCGGCTCGACGTTGAGCTCCTGAGTGTCCTTGTCGCGCCGGTACTGCACCTTGAGAAAACCCTCGTCCTCCCAGCACGTGTGATCGCGCGACCAAAAGTTGATGATCTGGTCTCCCGTCTGCTTGTCGTCGTAGACGATCATCTGCGGGAAGGGGTGCCGCCAGACGGCCACCGGAAGTCGCCGGGTGTGAAGCCAGATGCGGATCGATCCGTTCTTCGTCCACGACTTGAGAAACTGCCCGCGCTTGTCGCTACCGGAGTGACCGAGCCACTCGTCGAGCTCGTTGAATTCGGTGGTGCTCATTCGTTGGTCTCCTTGGGATTGCTTACTTCGGGTGGGCCCTCAGGCCCGACAACGAGAACGGTGACGATCGGATCGGCGTCCTCGCCGCGCCATTCCCATTGCCGCGGAATGCCGATGGTGAAGAGCCACCCGTCGAGAATCACGAGATCGCCCGGCTTGGGCGCCTCGGTAGATCGGCGCTCCGCAACGGACGCGCGCCCGAAGGCGCGAACGAAACGAACGATCAAGCGAGGCCTTCTTTTTCGGCCCACCACGCTTGCACGATGACCTCGCCATCGTCGCCGGCTTGGTAGGCGCTCGAGTCGTCGTGAATGACGGACTTCGGGATCCAGGTCTCGCCGTGCTCCTCGAGGTCCACGAGGATCGCAAGCTCGGTCTCCCTGATGACGTGCCCGTCGCCGAGAGACTCCGGATCGCTGCTACGTCCCATCGTTCGGCCTCTTGAAGAGCGCAGCCTCAGGCGGATCGTAGACCGGCGATCCCTTCGGCACGATGCCCTTGGCATCGACGTAGATCTGCACGCCGTTCATCATGATCGCGGCGTTCGTGGACGGGACTTCGTACGCGGGCACATCGGGGATCTTCGCATCGACGGCCTTCGCGAACTCCTCGTAGTCCTCCGGGTGGAACGTCACGGACTTGAGCACGGGGCGATCCTCGAGTTCCAGAATGGCGACGGTCGCCCGAATCTGCGCGATCAAGTCCTCACCCTTGTTGGACGGCTCCGCGTCATCGTCCGCGCTCGTGTTCTCGAGCGTGCTGTCGATACCGAGCAGCGTGTCGAACTCGCCGCAGAGGATCGCGTCGTGGACTTCGCCGCGTTCACGGGCGCCGTACTTGAACCCGACGCTTTCGAGCGTCATCGGCTCGACGGTTTGGTTGGGGCGTTCGGCGATCGCGTCGTTGAGGCGGCTTTCGAGGACGGACCATATCCGGAGGTACTCCTCACATTCGTCGACGCGCACGGAGCGTTCGCCGCGTTTGCCCCATTCGATGAGGCGTCGGAAGTGAGCAACGTGGGCGCGCGCGAGCGCGAGCAGCTTGATCGGGGGAACTTGCTCGGGGGTCATCGTCACCTTCCTTTGCTCACCAGCACGCCGAGACTTCTCGCCTTCGACGACCACATCTCCGCGAGATGCTCGAGGGACTTTTCGGTCAGGCGCGCGCGGTTTCGTTGGCGCTCCTGCGCACGCATCTCGTCAGGGAACATCAGCGCGCAGACGTGCTCGACATCGGCGTCGGTGATCTGCTTCGAACGCTGCTTCGTGTCCTTCTCGTGCTGAAGGGTCCGCTGCGCCTCTTCGCGCATCGAAGCGAAGAGCACTCGGTTGTCCTGCTCCCATTCGTCGCGGAGCTGGCGAAAGCGGAGATAGAGCTTGAACGCGCGCCGCGCGTTGTGTTCCGCGCGTTCGAGCTCGTGGACCTGATGCCCCGGCTTCGTGTCCGCGGAGTCGAGCGCGGCTTCGAGTTGTTGGTGCTCCTTGTCGATGTCCACGCTCTCGTCGAAGTGCGTTTCGACAATGCGCGCGGCGACCGGGGGGAAGGGAACCTCCTTCACCGCATTCGCGGAGTCGAACACGGCCGCGCGTGCGGCTCCGATCTTCGATTCGCGCGCGGACTCCTCGAGGGCCTGCTGCAGCTTGCGGCTCGTCTCGACCGAATCGCCCGTCTCAAGCGCGCGCGCGAACAGCGCACGATCAGGACAGGTGCCGTGGCAGATCTGGCAGTCCTTCTCGGGCTCGCCGTTCGCGAGCGAACAGTTGTTGATGCTGCCGTCGTCGAGCCGAACGAATAGCGGATCATCGTCTCGCGGCGCCGTTCGCTTGGATCTTCGCTTGCGCGTCTTCGTGACCTCCTCGCGCGCCTCCGCAACCGCACGCTCCTCCTCGAGGCGATCATCCACTGCATATCCCTCGCTGTTGAACCATCCCCCTTGCGCGCGCGCGGCTTCTTCTCCGCCCACGATCTCGTCGACGATCTCGTCCACGTCGGAGGCCTCCGTGAACACCTCGTCCGAAGGATTGGCCTTCTCTACTCGCCTTCTCCGCATATCGATCGCTCCCATCGCGCCGTTGCCGCGGCCTCCCAAAGGACCGCATCGACGTCCTCGTGAAATTCCTTCGAACGGCGCACGCCCGCGGGAATGGCGATCGTGGCTTCGGCTCCGCTCTCGAGCACGATCCGAATCTCGACCGAGCAAGGTCCCGGGTGCGCGCGAAAAACGTCCTTCAGCGCTTCGAGAGGTGCCCCCCAATCCTCCCTGACGACCACCGTGAAAGGCGATCCTGGAGCATCCTCGCGCGAAGGAATGGTGAAGATGGGGCGCGCCGGCAGTTGCGGAGCTTGTGCCACCTCCGCGACCGGATCCCATGGGATCCGGTTGTCCTGAGGATTGACCGTTGGCGATGCTTGGGGAGCCGTTGGGATCGCGGTCCCGTTCGCGCGGCGAGCTACGCCGTTCGATCGAACGGCCATCCACGACTCTCCAAGAAGCGCCCCCTGCTCTTCGGGGACGGGCTTGCCGCGCCGGCGTGGCTTCGGAGGACGAACCTTTTCGAGCACACCGCCCCACGATGAGTCTGGAAAGGCGGCTTGGAGGAAGCGCTGCGAAGGCGGGTAAACGAGCTGCTCCCAAAGGTAGTAGCGATCGAGCGTCACGCCGTCGTAGTCCGAGCTCGGAATGATCTCCTTGAGGCCGCCGTCTCCGTTCGTGACCACGTATCCAATGCGCGAGCCCTCGCCGACATCTTCTCCGCGATCGAGAAGAATGCGCGCCACGCGTACGTGCGCGGGTTCCGCGCCCGCGGTCCCGTCTTTCTTCGTCTTCGGCGTGTACTCCTTGAGCGGCTTGGTGATGGCCTTGACGAGCTGCGCCTCCTCGAGCGGGATGGTGTCGTTGAGCACGTGATCGAGCAGAGACTCGACGAGATCGCGACACCGCTGCGGCTCCTCGCACGCGCGCGCGATGATGAGATCCACTACCTGCTCCTGAAGCCTCCGCGCGAGCAGGCCCGCATCGCCGCGTTTGAACTCGAGGCCCTTGATCTCCGGCTTCGAGTCGGCCGCGGCCGCGGTGCCGCCATAGAACGAATACGCGCCGGCGTACCGCTTGGCGCTGACGAACACGATGCGGGAGAACGTCTTTTCGAAGGCGAGCTTGATCGCGTTCTCGGCGCACCCCTGCTGCTTGGTGAGCCGTGGGTACAGCTCCGCGTTGCACCAGTCGACGAACTCGGTGAACTTCGCTCGAGATGCATTCTGCACGTAGCAGGAATCGGTATCGCCGTAGATCACGCGCATGCCCCACCGATCGGACTCGGCTTCAGCGATGGTGGCCTTGATCAACCACGCCCCGGTGGTGGTGATGCCTTCAGCGATCTGCGGCGAGTAGAAGCGCGTGAACGGAGAACCGACGCCGCCATAGAACGAGTTGACGAGAACCTTGTAAGCGGTGCTCCACCGATCGGCCGCGACCCATTCAGGAGTACCCGGGGGGAGCGACTCCTTTTTCTTCTTCCACTCCTTCCGGAGCTTCATCAGATCTCGGAGCGCATCGGGGAGAATGCCGGGAACGTCGGTGCGAAACCCGACACCCGTGCGCGGCGTTCGGCAATGCCCCTCGGGGATCGGTCCGTTGACGGGGACGGGCGCGAGCGTCTCCGGCGACATGTTGAACGAGAGAATGATCGACGGGTACAGGCTGGCGAAGTCGCAGACGTGCACCTCGCGCTCAACTCCCTTCGCCTTGGGTTGCATGACGAACGCGCCCTCATATTTCTCAGCGGCGCCTTCGCGGTACTTCTTCGTCGGCCATCGGATGCCGCGCTGCTTGCCGACGCGAAGCAGGTAGCCGTCCATCTGCGTGGTGACCTGGAGACCCTTGCCATCGGGGAAGACCGTGCACGCGCGCGCAACCGTGTCGAACAAGGCAGCGAAACCGGTCTTCTGCTCGATGAGCCGGAGAAGTTCGACGTCGCGCTCGTTGTAGTGGAGAAGGCGCGCGCGCTCCTCTCCACCGGCAGCCCATGCCTCCCACGTCTTGGAGGAATCGAAGTCGTCCTTGCCACCGATCCCGAGCGCGCGGCCGATGTTGCCGATCTTCATCGACTGCTTCTCGTCGCCACTCTCTGCACTATGCATGTTCATCTTTTTGAACAGCACGAGGTAGTCGAGCCAGAGCAGTCGCTCATGATCGAAGCGAAGCTTCTGCTTCAGAGACCGCGCGATGATGACCGCGAAGTCGAACACCTCACCGGTCCACGACCCATGCCACGCGCAGACCTGGTCGTATCCGTGAAGGACGCCCCAAAGATCGCGGAGAAGGTCGGCTTCGGCTTCGTCGGTGTCCTCCCGAAGGAGGCCCGAAACGATCGAGTCCTCGTCGTCGGAGCAGACCGCCCACGAGAGCACGCGCATCTCCTCCTTGCGCGAGAAGGGGACTCGGCTGTCGGTCTCGATGTCGAGGTAGCAGCGTCTTGGTTTCTGGATCTCGATGTCCTCATCCGAGAGGTATCGGCGAACCGGGTGAACATCGCCTTCGTAGATCTTCAGGCCACGCGCAATGAGCGGCGATTGCCGGCCGTCCGAAGTCTTGCGGCCGTCGACCATGATCGCGCGCATCTCGTGATCGGCAAACCCCACGCGGAGCCACGGCCCTTCGCGTTTGATCGAGCGCACCGCGCGCGAGTTGGAAAGAGCGCGCTCAAGCTCGCGATCGACCTCGTTGGCCTCGAGGTAGGCGACGTATTCGGGGCGCCGGCGCAGAGCGTGAAGGCGGCCCTCTTCATCGCGCGAGACGACGAGTAGATCCCCACCGGAGACGTACGCGTTGACGACGGGCGCAGGCATCTACAGGGCTTCCTTCGCCTCTTCGCGGAGCGGCTTGTTCCTCATGCCCCGCTACTTGCCGCGATACGCCTTCCTCGCCGCCTCGTAGTCCTCGATGGCTTGGAGGTGGCGTCCCTCGGCGGCGATACCTTCGATCTCCGCGATCACGGCATCGCGCATCGCAGCGTGGGCCCTGCCTTCGGCCTCGCGCATGAGCGTGGTCGCCTTCGCGCGCTCGAGATGCCGAATCATGTGAAAGTCGCAAACCGCGACGACGAGACCGCCCTCGAAGTGCGCGGCGCCGGCGACCGGTTCCGAGCAGTAGTAGCAAGTCGTCACGCGCCGCGCTCCTGCTGCTCGAAGTGGTAGCCCGCGGCCTCGCACGTGAGCCGAATACGTATGACCTCCGCCCAGTCGTTCGCGAGGATCGCCCCGTGCAGTCTTCGCGCGAGCGCGCGGAAGATCTCCGAGACCTTCGGTTCCGGCTCTTCCACCTCCTCGCGACCGGATCCCATGGGATCCGGTTGTTCGAGGTTCACTTTGCACCGCCTTGCTTGCGCTGCTTCGCCGCCCACGCGCGCCGCTGCTTGCGATTCATGCGGCGTACGTCCTTCTCCTGATCAGGCGGGATCGGAACGAGCCCACGGCGGCGCGCTTCCTTCTCGTCCGCGATCTCGAAGATCTTGCCCGAGTGCGGATCCATCAGTCGTCCTTACGGTGCGCCGAAAGCTGGAACTTCAGACCGCCCGCGGCGGACTCGACGATGGCCACCTTGAGCATGACGCCGTTCGACAACTCGAGTTCGCCATGCGGGCGATCGCCAAGCTTCTTCGCACGCCGCGGTGCTTCGCCCTTCTTCGTGGGACGAGCCCACGCTTCGACGGAGACCATACCGACGGGGAAGGGAACGGTGATCGTGTTCTTCTTCTTCTCCGCGCGCGCCTTCGCTGCCGCCTCGGAGGCCTTCGCGGCGCCGACTCCGCGTCCCTTGCCCTTGCCCACTCCTTTTTCGACCTTGGCCTCGCGGCCCTCGCGGTGTCGCGCGGCCTCGCGCTCGACGGCGGCGCGCGTGGGCTTGACCTTGCCCGCCTCGACGTCGGCGAGCACCGCGGTGCGAACGTCCTTCGGCGCGGAGAGGAGTCCGCGGAGAACGTCCATTCCGTGCGAAGCAAGCTGATGCTCGGTGTACTCCTTCGTCGTGCGCATCAGGCGCATCACGGTCGGCGGCGCGAGGTGGACTTCGGCGCGAAGGAAGGCGTCGAACGTCTTGTAGATCGGCGCACCGTTGTCGTCGTTGCGTTGGCGCCAAAGATCTTCCTCGTAGATCACACGGAGCTCTTTACCGAGCTTCCACGCTTCGTGCGCACCGCGGGCGGAGATCTCGCGAACCCGCTGCAGTCGAGAGTCAAGCTCCCGCTCCGTGCGCGGAACCGGTTCGGGGGGAGGCGCCTTGCCCGCGAGCGCGGAAGGCGCGCCATTGCCGGCCGTCTTGATCGCGGGCGGTGCCACATCAGCGACCGGTTCGCCGGGTTTTTCGTCATCACCTTCGTCGACCGCGCCGCAGAACGGACAGCGATCGTAATCGGGCGTCGAGAATCCGCCGCAGGACTCACACTCAAGAAGGGTTTCGAGACCTGAACCCCCCTTAGCGATCTCCTTCTGACCTTCCTTGGAAGCCTTCGCAGTATCAGCGAAGTGTTGCGCGAGCGTGCGAACGGCATCGGTGAGATCCTCCGGTGCGTCCTTGCCCGTCGCGTCCTTGAAAGACTCGCGAACCTCGCGCTCGATCACGCGCGAGAGATCCACCCCGAGAATCTTCCCCTTGAGTTGGGGCTTGCTGGTCTTCGCGTTCGCCGTTGTCATCTGGTCGCCTCCACTCCGCTCTGTTCGCCGTTTCCGTTGCCGCCGTTGCCGCCGTAGTCGCGAAGCAGCCGTCTCCACGCGCGACCTACCACGCGCGCGCCATGCTCCTCGCTCATGAGTCCACAATCGAGCCTCGCGTCTCGGTCGGCGTAGAGCGCGCGGCCGGCTTCCTCGAAGTCTCCTCCGCGCGCGCGCTCGATCGCACGGACCGCGTGCTGCTCCTCGATCGTGTTGCAGAGCGCGGTGAGGACTTCGAAGCGCTCGCTCCGCGCCGCGATCTCATCCGGCAGATCGTCCTCCGCCATGGGGCTTCGCCCGATCTCGTCGAGATCCGCCGGCGAGCCGTAGCAGGGCTCGAAACGTGGGTGACCTTTGCGCGTGTGCTGATCGATCCCTTGCGCGCGCATGAGAAGCTTCTCCGCCGATCTCCGCGTCGCGAAGGACACGAATCGATCGATCGGCGCCACCTGCGATCGCTCCTCGTCGTAACGCCCGAGATGCAGCCACGAGCGAAGACGAACCTCTTGCTCGAGATCTTCTCGGCTGAGCCACGTCGGCAACGCTCGATAGCGCCGCAACATGCCGGCGGTCACGCGCCGCGCCCATTCATCGGTTCGCCGTACGAACTCGTCTCCGTCGATATCCCCATCGCGAACGGCCTTCGCCGCGCGCGCGAGCGCTCTCATCGTCATTGCGTCCTCACTTTTCTCTCGGGGGCCTCGACCCCTTCGCGTCGCCTCAGGTCTTTTTTCTCGTTCTTTGGGGGCCTCAGCCCCAGAGCCGGTCGTGCATCCTCCGATCATCCGTCGGGGTTGTCCACCTCCTCACGTGCTTCGGTGATCCTGCGCGCAAGATCTTCGATACGCAAAAGCGCGTCCGTCCTCTGCTCGACGAGGACCGCGTGTCGCTCGAGTGCAATCGAGACCACCTCGAGCAGCGCCGGGAGATCTTCCGCGCGCAGATCTTCGTCCTTCGCGGGGCGCACGATCGCTTCGCGGCCGTCCTCGGACGCGCGCGCCATGAGCAAGCGGCCATCCACGCCGATCACGAGGGCCTCGACGTCGCCGAGCTCCTCGTGGGCGCGTTGCTTGAGCACGCGCAATCCGCGGAACCGCTCCGCTCGCTTGCGGTATCCGTCGCGAAGCTCGGGTCCGCGGTGCGGGCGGCCAGGGGTGAGCACCGGAGCACCGCGCAGACGATCATCCGCAAGAGCCTCGATGAGCTCCCGTTCGACTCTGCGCATCGCCGTTACCGCTTCTTCACGCGCTCGCATTCGCACCGTCGAGAGTACGCGCGTCCGAGCTGCCTCGCGGCGCGCGAGCATGACCACGTCCGCCACCATCGCCATTCGATCACCCCTCCGAGGTTGCCGCAGCGAGGGCGGCCAGCTTGTCAGAACTCGCTCGTCGGCGTCCGCGCGGCTTCGGGATGCCGAGTTGCTCCGCGATCTGCTCGCGCGTGCGCCGCTTCGACGCCCAGATCTCGGACCGCTTGGCGATCGCCGCATCGGGATCGCGGTGAAAGCTCGGTCCCCCGAGACGATCGTGATGCCACCCGTTGCGCTTCGCGGTCTCGCGCATCTCGTCGATCTCCTGCTCAAGATCGAGCGCGCGCACCCACGAAAGCAGCGTCTGTTGACGGCACTCGAGCGCCTTGGCGGCCTCACCCATGTGCATCTTCGCCTTGCGAACGGCCGCAAGGATCTCGCGGCGAGCGCGGTCCGGATCAACGTCGATGAGCGAACGCATCTGATGCTTCACGAATGCCATGGTCAAGGCTTCCCTTCTCTCACCAATCTAACCCGCGTCGAAGGTTCGTCAAACGCCTTCTTCTCCTCGTCCTCCAACGGCGGGAGGCGAAAGCGCTCCTTGAGCTCGGCGCGGATGCGGGCACCTTCGGCGCGCATGCCCCACTTCGCGAGCAAGAAGTCGAGAGCGTGCCGATCCATGTCAAGAAGGCGTGCGGCTTCGGCCACGCGACCGCCGGCTTGCTCGAGAGCGATCTGCACACTCGCGCGCATCTCCGGATCGTTGACCCGACCGGTTCCCTTCAGGGGCATCGCAACGCCTCCCTGAGGGCCTCAGGATCGCTTTGCTCGAGATCGTTGGCATCGGTGCCTTCGGGGAGCCGAACGCGCCGCACGGCCCGGTGGCGGGCCATTGCGAGGGAGATCTGATCGGCGAGCTTGTCGCCGGCCTTGTCCGGATCGGTGACGATCACCACTTCCTTGAAGGTACCGAGCTTCGCCGCGGCCATCGGGTGGAGCGAGGATCCCGAAGTGGTCGCCACGCACGTGCCGATGCCCAACGCGCGCTCGATCGCGAGCGCATTCAGCGCGCCTTCGACGAGGTAGACCTCCGCGCGCTCCGTGCGCGGCGGCCAGTGCTGCTCACCGAAAACGATGCTCGGGTCGGCGTTCTCCTTCGGCAGCGGTTCGAGGTACTTGTTCCGCGGGTTGCCGACGAACGCGCGCGCGGAGTACCCGCGGGGGAGCCCTCGAACATCGCGCTTGACGATCACGATCCGGCCGGCAAGCCAGCCGGCGACGGCGAACCCGATGCCCCACCGATCGACCTGCTCCTCGGTGATACCGCGCTGCTTGGCGTAGACGCGGATCGTGGATGGCCACTCCACGAGGGGGCCTTCCACGAACCCGGGAGGAAGGTGATAGGCGCTCGCCCGGTGGACCTGGAAAAAGACCTCCTCCGGAAGCGGCGCCGGATCAACGTCCGGCGTGGTGGCGGTGTCATCGTCGAGCCAGACGCGCGCCTCCGCCCAGGACATGCGAAGCAGGTACTCGACGAGGTCCTGCACCGTGCCGCGGAACCCGCAAGACCGACAGACGTGCAACCCGTGCTTCTCGGTCCCCGGGGCATCGCGGATTGACCAGGACGGATTCTTATCCTCGTGTTCGCGGTGAGGACAGCGCGCGGAAAGCTCGGAGCCGCGCCGGCGTGCCTCGATGCCCAGACGATCGAGCACGCGCGCAATATCGCGCGGAGGCGGGCGCTCATGGCGCGCCGCGCTCATCGGTACCTCAAGCGGCGGGTGCGAGTGGAAGCCGGCGCTCGAACGCGCGGCGGTAGGCCTCGAGCATGGCGTCGAAACCCGAGCACCGTGCTTGATCGGCCGTAGTCGCCGTCACGTCCGTGCGCGCGCTCCCGAACCGGGCCACGACGGTAGGAAAGCCGTGGATCGCGCAGTGGTAGAGATCGCACGCGCCGTGCACCCCGAGGAAGGTGCAGTGCGAGCAATCGTGGGTGTAACGGGGCTTCATCGCTCTGTTTCTCCAGAGCTAATCCTAACTCGTGCCGATGAAGGAGCAAGGGACGCGGCTTCACTTTGGCCTCGAGGAAGAAGGGCGGGCGGCCTCTCGCACTTCGCCGGCGAGGGCTTGGCCTTTCGCGAAGGCGCGCTCCGCGGCGTCGAGCCGGCGTTTCCACCGCTTTACGAGCGTCGTGGCGAGCTTCTGCTTGCGTTCCGCCTTCGCGAGCATCGTGCGTGCGTGCTCGATCTTCCGCTCGCGCCGAACGTCCGGAGCGACCGGTGGCTTCGGCCCACGGTGTGCGATGAAACCTCGAGGTCCAAGCGCGGTGAACCAACTCGGGATCCACCACGACAAGCAAAGCTTCTGCGCCGGTGGCATGTCTCCGTGCTGCACGCCCCGCCAATGCAGAACCTCATGGTGAACAACTCGAGCGAACTCCTCTCCGGAGACACGCTTCGGATCACGCGGGAGCGTGAGCAACATGTGCGTTCCGGGAGAAGCGAGCGATCCGAGCATGGCACGTCCCCCATGCCATCCGGGCTCGCCGAGCTTCTTCGAGTACGCGATGCGGACGTAGCCGCGAACCTTCATCCCAAAGGATCGGAGGCAGGCGGCCAGAATGCGCCGGATCGCGCGCGCGTCGTAGCGCGTGTGATTCACCACACGGAGCGTCCGCGGATCCCAAGTCCGTTTCATCGCGCACCCCGCTTGGAGATCTTCTGCTTGCGCGTGTGATCGGTGCGAAGGAAGTCAGCAAAGCGCGCCGCGACCTCCTCTGCCGACTGAAGCATGAGGAGATCGTGCAGCGCGATCAGGAACTTTTGGATTCGCCGATACTCCTCGACGGTGGCGCGAGCGTCGTTGAGGACACGTTCGCGCGTGCGGTGTTCGACGACATCGTTCAGCGGATGCGCGGTGAAGTGGTGATGCCGAATGATCGCAAGCTCGGTCTCCTGCACGCGCTCCTTGAAGTGCGCGATGGCCGCGTTGACGATCCACACGAAGTGATTGGAGCGAAGATCGCGCGCGGTCTCTAGCACGCGCGCGATGGCCTCCTCGGAGGTGTTCGATCTCATCGACCGGGCCTGTACCCTTCGCCGTCGCACTCGTCGCAATAGTTCGGATTGCAACCCGGGTATCCACACGGTTGCCAGTTGCGGCGGCGCGGCCTCGAGGATTCGGAACGCTGCGCGACCACGGACGCGAGCCAGATGCCGTTTCCCGTCCACACGATCCGGTTGATCGTCTCGGTCTTCCGCTCGCCGCTCTTCTTCGTGACGGTGACGCGTTGTCCAGGTTCGAGCACCTCGGTGCTCCGGACGCCCCAGGTCTTGTCTCGCAGTTGCGCATATGTCGTTGCCATCGGTCTCTTCTTTCTTTTCGATGGGGCCTCAGCCCCGGAAAACTTCACACGTGCGAGTGCGGATTCACTCCGCGTACATCGCCACGTTTGCCGCGCGCCACTCCGACGTCGTGTTCTCGCCGATGAACGCCGCGTAGGTCTTGCGCGCGCGCTCCGCCGCGACCTCGCTCGCACGCCGGCCGTTGTTCGGGGACTTGATGCAGGTGAGACGGACTTCACCGCCGATGAAGTCGGCCGCATACGAGAAGTCAGCCACGCGTACCACCGCAGGTGCGCCAGAAGCATCCTCGTACTTCTGGAACCCGGAGATCTCAACCGCAGCCTTTGCCGTGTAAACCATCATGCTCCTAATACTAACCTGGAATGAAGCATCGTCAAGGGTCAATCGTATCAGGGGAGGCGAGCGAAGCCAGCGATGCCGGTACCCTCGCAGGCGAAGCAATCGCCACCAGCAACGTGGCGGAACTCGGGGAGGTGTCCGGTGCCGCGGCAGCGACCGCAGGGGTGGTCGATGCGCGCCTGTGCCTTGGCGGCCTCCTTGGCCTCGCGCGCCTCGCGCTCGGCGCGGGCGGCCTCGATAGCCGCGTGCTCGGGCGAGGCGAGGTACTCGGGGGAGGTGACTTCGGCGAGGAGGGCAACCAGGTCAATCATCTTGCTCACTCCCCTCATACTAACCGGTAACGAAGCATCGTCAAGGGTCAATCGTGCACGGTCTCAGGCGACCTGGTCGTTTTCTCCTTGGTGACAGGACATACATCGGACTCCTTCGGTCCTGCTCCACGCGATGGGATCGCCCACGTCGTAGCGGCATCCGCATCCCTGGCACCGGCCAAAAAACTTGGACTCGATGACTCTCCTCCGCGCGAGAGGGGGGCGATCGGCGTAGACGGGACGGTCTCGGTAGACCACGCGCTCGGGTCCCTCACGGTAGACCACGCGCTCGCGGTACTCGACGCGCGTGGCGGTACAACCGTCGATCAAGCCGTTCTCGTGGATGAGGCGCACCGCAATGACGGCGGCCGTTCGGCGCTCCTCCTCGGAGGTCCCCGTGGTGTCGAGGGCCCGCGCGATCAGCGCGCGGACCCTATCGAGCTTGTCACTCATCCGCGGCCCTCCGCGCAGACCGGACCGAGGCCGGTGGCGATCGACTCGGGAACCGTGAGGGCGCGCCCGCACTTTCCGCAGCGGCCCTCGTGGTGAATCGAACACGAGGGGGGCAACCGGTTCGCATCGAGGTGGGTCCACGCCCACGCGAACGCCTTGGCGCCGGGAGCGTCCTTGGAGATGCGAGACTTCTTGCCGAAGAAGAAGCGGCCGTCGGCGAAGATCGTGCCGAGGAAGGTGAAGTCGGTCTCGTTGCTGGGGCCGGTGAGGAGCGAGACGAAACGCACCTTGCCGTCCTTGGAGGCCTGCACGCGGTAGGTGAAACGCGCGCCGGTCTTGTCCGAGACGAACGTAAAGCGAGCGTTGCCGGCGAGGATGAACCGGAGAGCGGCGCGTG